>Ga0315912_10000183_pt1 | contig 141616 bp, 136 predicted proteins | sample VfabasoilMG_FD_204469 | JGI IMG/M metagenome (GOLD analysis project Ga0315912, IMG submission 204469) | Garden soil microbial communities collected in Santa Monica, California, United States - V. faba soil | ecosystem: Environmental > Terrestrial > Soil > Garden | place: USA: California...
CGCACACTCGTGTGCGCTGCACTCAAACTCAACTAAATGCGCCACCTACGTCCTGGGATAGAACTAAATAAATTTCCGTGGCGCAACGAAGTGCGCCCTTTAATAGCAAGGATTCATAGGTCAGATCACTTAATTTACAGACATCGAAACACTTGAATTCTAATTACAGATTACCCCGGATAATAGTGATCCGAAATTATCCGAAATAACTAATCCAAAATCCGAAACTCGAAATCCGAAATTAATTCATGACCCTTCGCCAACATCTTCGAGAGAATTTAAAGCTTGCGCTCCCCGTCATGCTCAGCAACCTCGGCCACGTGATGATGGGCGTTACAGACAGCGTCATGGTAGGCCATGTGAGTCCGGTGTCGTTGGCTGCTGCAGGATTGGCGACTGTTGCGTTTAATGTGTTATTGTTATTTGGGATAGGTGTTTCTTACGCCATCACGCCACTGGTGGCATCAGCTCACGGCGAGGGTGATGAGAAATCCATCATCGAAACATTTCGTCATGGCCTTGTCATCAATGTCGTCAACGCGTTGCTGTTGGCCACTGCCGTGTATTTCGGTAAGAACATACTTTATCACATCGATCAACCTCAGGAAGTAGTCTCCCAGAGCATCCCGTTCCTCAGCATCATTACGTTCTCGCTGATTCCAGTGCTCATTTATCAGTCGTTCAAGCAATTTGCTGAAGGGCTTTCGAATACGCGCGTGGCTTTGGCGGTCGTCCTCATCTGTAATGTTCTGAACATTATCCTGAATTACATGTTCATCTACGGCCACTATGGATTTCCGGCGATGGGTTTGAATGGCGCCGGATGGGCTACCTTCATTTCGCGGATCGTGATGGCCCTGGCAATCGGTGGGTACATTTTCTATTCCCCGCGCTTTCGAATCCATCGCCCCATATTCCAGTTCGGTGCGTATTCTAAAAAGCTATTCAAGAAGATGCTGCACCTGGGCATTCCCAGTGGCGTACAATTTATTTTTGAAGTCGCCGCCTTTGACTTTTCATTGGTGATGATGGGGTGGGTGGGTGCGACCGCCCAGGCGGCCCACCAGATTGCCATCAACCTGGCAACACTCAGCTACATGACGACGGCAGGATTGGCGGCCGCGGCGACGGTACGCGTCGGATACTTTAAAGGAAGTCACGACTGGCAGAATGTGCGACTGGCTTCATACTCGCTCCTGGGAATGGCGCTGCTGATGATGACGGGCTTTGCCTTGATTTTTGTCGTCGGACAACATTGGCTCCCATCGCTTTATGTCAACGATCAAGCCGTCATACAAGTCGCTTCATCACTCATGATCATCGCGGGGATCTTTCAACTTTCAGATGGTGCACAAGTGGTGTGCGCTTCGGCGCTGCGGGGATTGCAGGATGTGAAGGTGCCTTCATTTTTTATTTTTATTGCATACTGGCTCATCGGACTCCCGCTGGGATATTGGCTGGGGATAAAGCTTGGACATGGCGCGCCAGGTATATGGATGGGGTTGCTCATTGGACTGACGCTGACTGCGATCGCCATGTTTATGCGACTCCGGTGGAGGCTCTCGCAAGTGGTGGCCGTTCAAGGTTAACTGTTTTTGACTATCTTGAGAGAAAGAAGCCCATTCATGATCGACGCTAAACCGGTCCGGCAATCGCAGACCACGATTACGGAATTGATGATCCCTGCCTATGCCAACTTCGGCGGAAAAATCCACGGCGGCATTTTACTTTCCCTCATGGACAAAGTCGCTTACGCCTGTGCGAGCAAGCATTCAGGTACGTACTGTGTAACCGTCTCCGTCGACAAAGTAGAATTTTTACAGCCGGTGGAAGTGGGTGAGTTGGTGTCGTTGCATGCTTCCGTAAATTATGTCGGCAACTCTTCGATGGTGGTAGGCATTCGTGTCGAGGCGCAGCAGGTTAAGAACGATCTGATTAAGCATACCAATTCGTCGTACTTTACGATGGTGGCCAAAGGAGACGATGAACGTCCCACCACGGTTCCAAAACTAATTCTTCAGAGTCACGAAGAAGTGAAAAGATTTCTCGAAGCGATGCGAATGAAGGAAATCAAAAGCAAGGTTCGCGAGGAAATGGACGATGCCAAATCTAAGGTTGACGTCGAACACGCTACAGAAATCCTCAAGCACGAGCGATGCGTGCTTCAATTCCATCCTTAGTCTTTCAAAGATTTAACTTAATGCTGTCATGAAATTATTCCTGATAAGTGTCGCGCTCCTTTGTGGGTTGACATTGGAGGCACAGCCGCTGGTTCTTGCACAGCGTGATCAAGCGCGTGTCGTTGACGAGTTGTTGGAGGATCGCCTTCGCAATGTTCTCCCCAAGCTCATGCGCCGTGAAGGAATCGATATGTGGATTGTGATTTCGCGCGAGTACAATGAAGATCCCGTCATTGAAACGTTATTACCGGCCACGTGGATGGCTGCGCGACGGACGACGATGCTCATTGCATTCGATCCAGGACCTGACCAGGAGCTTGAATACCTTGCCGTGTCGCGTTATGATGTCGGAAAATTATTCAAGCGCTCGTGGGATCCTGAACACCAACCCGATCAATGGGCTCAGCTGGCTAAGATTGTGGATGAACGAAATCCCAAAAAAATAGGCGTCAACAAATCAGTGCACTTTGGCCTGGCCGATGGAATTTCATCGAACGACTACGACGAACTGATGAAGGCTTTGAACAAGAAGTTTCAGCCGCATGTGGTTTCCGCAGAGCGACTGGCCATCGGTTGGCTTGAGACGCGGAGTGAAAAGGAGATGATCATCTATCCACAGATTTGCAGGATTGCGCATGAAATAATTCTGGAAGGATTTTCAGACAAGGTCATTCAACCGGGTGTGACCACGACGGAAGATGTGATGTGGTGGTATCGCGAAAGGATTAAGGAGTTGCAATTGGATACATGGTTTCATCCGAGCGTTTCCATTCAACGCAATGAACCGGATGCTATTTTTCTAAAACGCGTTCAACCCATGGTTATCCTCCCCGGAGATTTATTGCACGTGGACTTCGGTATCACGTACCTGCGATTAAATACCGACACACAGCAACACGCATACATTTTGAAACCCGGCGAGACCGATGCACCTGAATATTTGAAGAAGGCGCTGGCGCGGGGCAACAAGCTTCAGGATATCCTGACGCGAAATTTTGCCAAGGGAAAAACAGGGAATCAGATTCTGGCCGAGAGTCGGAAACAAGCCAAGGACCAGGGAATCACACCTTCAATTTATACGCACCCTATCGGATACCACGGTCACGCGGCAGGCCCGACCATTGGCATGTGGGATATGCAGCAGGGCGTGCCCGTCCAGGGTGACTATCCCCTCTATTACAATACCGCCTACTCCATCGAACTGAATGTCACCATGTACATTATTGAATGGAAAAAGGAAATTCAGATCAAGCTGGAGGAGGATGGGTTTTATGACGAAGCAAACGGTTTCCGTTACATCGATGGAAGGCAAACCGAACTGATCGTGATACCGAAGCCCGGCAAGATCAGCAAACCATAAAGCCCAGTAATCGATTTCTTTCTATTTTGGTGCCATGAAAATTCTTCGTGGTCTGCATACGGGTTATGGCCTGATAGTTTTCATAATCCTTTTTATCCTTTTCTTTCCGTTGTTTCTCGTCCCCATTATTTGGCCGAAACGATTCCAATGGGTGGGCATCCTGAACCGATGGTGGGCGCGACTTTTATTTTTTCTTGTCGGCGTACCGTTCAGGGTAGCATACCGGTCAAAGTTGAATCCACGCGGGCAATACATCTTTGCGCCCAATCATTTTTCGTACCTCGATATTCCAACGCTCGGACTCAACCATTACAATACCATTTTTGTGGGCAAGAACGACATGGAGAATATCCCTGTGTTTGGATTCATGTACCGGAAGCTCCACATCACCGTGGATCGCGAGAAGCTGAAAAGCAGGTCGACGACCATCCAAAGATCCTTGCGCGCCGTTGATGAAGGTAAAAGTCTCGTCATTTTTCCGGAAGGTGGAATCGTTACTGCCCGCGATCCGGTAATGGGCAAATTCAAGGATGGCGCTTTTAGGGTAGCCATTGAGAAACAAATCCCGATCGTGCCCGTCACAATTCCTTATAATTGGATAATTTTGCCTCCCAACGAGTTTCTTCTTTACTGGCATCCGCTGAAAGTGACCTTTCACGAGCCGATCGATACGAGGGGAATGACGATGAACGACCTGGGCAAATTGAAAGAACAGGTTTTTCGAATCATCGAAGAAGAACTTGCCAAGGCCATTAAACAAAAAGGCAGCGAAGTAATAAAGACGTCATGAAGATCGATCACGCACAACTCGACAAAATTGCCCACCTGGCTCGCCTCGAATTTGATGCACGCGATGCAGAGAAGATGATGGCGGACATGACCGCGATCGTGGATTGGGTGGAAAAATTGAAAGAAGTCGATACTACCGGCGTCGAACCGTTGACTACCATGAGCCATGAAATAAACGCGCTTCGCGAAGACGAAGTCAAAGAACCGCTCAGTCATGAGCGAGGGCTGAAGAACGCGCCCAAGAAAGACGCGGACTATTTCAGAGTGCCGAAGGTGCTGGAATAGCGTCGAACTATCCCGCCATTCTCATTCCGCTTGAAGGAATTTTATTAGTTTGCGGGTTGAACATCTGACTTCATGCAATCACTTTTCTTTTGGAAATCATGGCCTGCGGAATACCGCCGACTTTGGTATGGTTGTGCCTTTGTCTTCCTGATCTCGTTACTCTTTCTGTGGTTCACTTATTTCCAGGGAGTAAGCGGCGTCATTCAGTGGGATACGATAGAAGAACAAAAGGTGGTGGAGACCGTCGTTCACAGTTTTAAACTGGGGCCGTTCACGCTCAACGTTCCCGGCGAAGGTTATGTGCTGTTTGAATACTTTAACGGTAGCCCTGTTCAACCTAATGTTGCCGCTTCTTATTTCTTCCTGGCAATTTTGGCGTTAGGCGCAGTGGTTTTGCTCACCGTGATGACCACCCTGGAGCGCTTCTGGTTTTATGTGGCCATGGGTTTGTTCGTGTTGTTTATCGTGAGCCTGCGATTCGAGGTGCTTGGTCTTTTTGGTCAGTACAACAGAGGGCCGGAAATCACGATCATTGCTTTATACCTTCTCCCTTCTTTTTACTTCAGTCTGTTTAGCAAGACAACACCCTTGGTGATCCGGCTCGCGATCATGGCGGCGATAACCATGGCGGTTGGTGTCGTGGTAGCTTTCTTTTCGAGTGTGCCGATTCCCTTTTATCACTTGACGCTGACGGGATACACGGCGGGCATGGCGCTCACGATTTTGTTCATCATCATGGTGGCCCATGAGATAATAGCATCCTTTGTTTACCTGGTGAGCAAAGGTTCGTCAAAGAGTCTGCGTCACTTGTCGATCATCAGCGCGATCTACCTGGCTAACCTCTTCCTGACATCGTTGCATGAGATGGATGTTATTCGATGGAATTTCATTTACCTGAATATCTACTTGTTGTTGACGATCTCAGCTATTGTAGGAATTTGGGGGTTTAAAGAACGCGAGGTATTGTACGACAACATCATTTCCTTTGCGCCGTTCGGTGGACTTTTCTTTTTGGCCATGGGCGCTATCAGCTTCGCGACCGTCGGGCAGTTGTTGGGGAATGCAAACGACCCGCCACTGAAAGTGATCACGGATGTCGTCATCTTCAGCCACACCGGTTACGGCTTGATTTTTCTCACGTACCTGTTCTCCAATTTCATTTTGATGTTAGCCCGCAACATCGACATTTCGAAAATCCTGTACCGTCCGAACCGGATGCCATACTTTACCTATCGTTTTGCCGGGTTGATCGCCATGCTTGCATTTATTCTGGTGTCAGACTGGAAGCGCTATGTCTATCAAAGTACCGCCGGATTTTACAATTCAGCCGGCGACATGTATACGTTGCTCGGAAATGACAAGTATGCCGAATCTTTTTACAACCAGGGAAGTGAACGCGGCTTTGGTAACCACCGTTCCAACTATGCGATGGCCATTGAGCGGGCGTCGCGGTTTAATTTCGAAGGTGCAGCCGAAAGTTATTCAAAGGCCAACCTGAAACGACCTTCTGAATATTCCATGACGAATGCCGGCAACGTTTTGGTTTGGAACAGAAATCTGTTCGGATCCATTGATAGTTACCATCACGCGCTGAAAAAGTTTCCGGGTTCAGGCGTGTTGGCAAACAACCTGGGACTGTCGTACGCGAAGGTGCACAACCTCGACTCTGCCCTGATGTATTTTGATATGGCGCGAGAGCATTCAATCTCCAAGGACATGGCGGAAGCGAATTTTTTCGCGATGGTCGTTCAGGAACATATTCCGGTGAGGCCAGATTCAATCCTTAAAGTTTTTGATTCCCATTCGCCCGCCACCGTCGCCAACGCGCTGGCGCTGGCTTTGTTTACCAGGGATTCCATTACGACTACCATGGACCCGCTTGAAAATCGAAAACTCGATTTATTTACGGCGACCTTTCTGAATAACTATTTGCTGCAAAACGCAAAGACACTGGACTCAGCCGTAACGGCACGCGTGAATGAAATTGTTTACGATTCTTTGAATGACGACTACAGCATTGCGTTGAAGTCAAGCCTGGCATTTGCCTATTACCATCAGGGAAATGTAGCGAAGGCCTTGGCGTTATTGGCCGAACAGGTTTATGTAAGTCAGGTATATCAAGGTAAATTCAATTATATCCAGGGACTTTGGGCGTTAGAACAAGGCAGCCCGTTGATGGCCAGCAGCTACTTCACGTATGCTGATACCTATGAGTATAAGAGCGCAAAATTTTACAACGCGATCGCGTTGTCGGAGGCGATGAAAGTAATGGATGCGTGGCGCGCCTGGGATGAAGTATCAAAAGGAAAAGACGAAGGTGAAAAGCAGATTGCCGAGCGAATGAAAAGCATTCTCACCCTTTCACTCCCGGAAGCGATGACGTTGCCAGATGCAGAGAAGTACCAGTATTGCCGTTATCGCCTGTTGCCGGGAGATTCTGTTGCTTTCAATCGGGTAGTGAACACCTTTCAGAATACCAACTACAAAGCACAGGCGTTGCTGGACATGAGCCGTAAGTTTTATGCCGTGGACGAAGTCATTCCGGCCATTCGTTTCTTTAACAGAACCGCTGGCCTGGAATTAACCGACCGGCGATTGTATGAGGAGCTCCGCCATTTCGAATTACGCATGCTGGCGACGCGAAGAGAACTGCGATTGCTGGCTACCCAAATCAACAAAGGTGTCGCGTTCGGGCGGTCGCAAGTGCTGGAGAAGATGCTTTACACTGCCTTGATCAGCGAAGCGGGCGATGATTTTGAAAAGGCACGAAAAAACTACGAAGTGCTGGGTTCGTACAACCCATACTTTGAAGAAGGCACCATCGCTGCTGCTGAGTTTTTCCAAAAGCAAGATCCTGATGGAATGAAATCCTACAACATTTTGTCTGAGGCGATTCAAATAAATTCCAAGTCCATCAAGTTGTTGAAGGCTTACATCGTAGAAGCGTCACGAAAAGGTTTTGACGACTACGCAGCCAGTGCGGCACAACGACTGCAAGAATTGTTAGCAGAGTCGAGGTAAAACATTTGCGACACCTCAGCGTCTTCGCGCCTTTGCGGTTATAAATTTTTACCGCAAAGGCGCAAGGACGCTAAGGATACGCTGAGAGAATACTAAGTAAATTTTCACAATGAAGTTTGCTCTTTGAGACAGTCTCTTCCACGAGTATCTTCATTGATCATTGCAGCTATTTCAATTTAAATTGTAATGGAACACCGACGGTAAATTGAATTACCCGATTCGCGGAGTCTCTTTCATCTGAAAGGTTGGTCAGTCCCAATCCATAGCGTACTTCAATAGCGACGCGATTCGCAAACGTCACACCGCCGCCAACCTGGATTCCAAAGTCAAGGCGGTTGTCGAAATAGACATCTTCGGTTTCTTCTGCCTCGGCGGGCGCATCACCGAAGATGATGTCAGCATCAATGTCGTCTTCATAAGTTTCGTATCCATCATCCAGGGTAATGGTACCTTTCAGGTTTCCACCCAGTCCATAACCGATGGAAGGACCCGCGAGGAAAGCGAATCGTGCAGAAGGTGATCCAAATTCAATCTTGGCGAGAACAGGTAACTCGAGATAGTTCACCTTGTAGTGCTGGTCGGCAACCATATCATAAATCGCTTCGCCCATATAAAATTCACCTTTTGTTTTTGCTTTAAATCCCTTTTGAACAAAGGCGACCTCCGGTTGAACAGAGAATAATCCTTTCCCCACAGTACCAATGGGATGGTTATAACCAACACCAAAGGTAAATCCTGAACCAGAAGACAATTCAGTTTCGAAGTATTCACTTACTGTCGAAGCGTTTGTAGAAGAAAGTACAAAGCCTGCTTTCGGAATAATAGTTTGCGCCTCACTGGCAACAACGGCACAGAGCACAACCAAGAACGTCAGAGTTTTTTGCATATGGTTTTTTTTATTTTTTGCATATGTACGGGACGTCGTTGGGCGGTGTTGCAATCGAAATGGATTCCCACATCATCATGGAGGAAAATAAAAATGCCGGGTTTCCCCGGCATTTCACTGCAAAACCTAAACTAAGTATGAAGAAATCCCAATGCTGCAGTAACACCGGTTTGTCTTTAAATGTTAAAATGTGGCGGTTTTCATTTTTGGGTCAGTACTTAATATGTCAACTTCACTAGGAGAACGATCAATCATCAATAAAATTTTAGTTTTGAGAAATAAGGTGATTAAAAGTAAAACCGTTCCAATAGATCGGTTTTACTTTCTGTGGAGATTCAGATACCATACCGATGAGACGCAACTCTCCGCTTTCCACGCGCTGCTCAATGAAGGCGTAGGTCATCAATGTCGTACACTGTTGAATCACATTTAATTCCACGAGTGCCTGATGATATCCGGTTGTGGGAACGAAATCGGAATGGCCCGGGCCCAGCGTCGCCTTCAAATTAAATTTCATCGAGTCCGACAGGCGTTGCGATATGGGGTTACTCATCAGCGTATCCAGCACGTGACAATGGCGGTGGCCGCATACAATGATTTGCGCGCATCCTTTTTCCTCAACATAGTACTGTAATCTATCCTGCTGCCGGAAATCATGCGGGTGAAGCACATTGCCCGGCGCGGTATACAGAAACATCTCCGGATTTTTTAATCCCAGGTGCAATTCGTTGCAAGCAATTACCAATGTCCGCTCGCGGGCGATTAATGTTTTCATCGAGGACAGTCGTAATTTCATAACACCGTCGTTTCAGTTTGTGTCGTGATCGTTTTCAGAAACTCTTCGACGAAATCGATCATCACGTTGATTTCACCGACTTCTAGGAGACTGAACTTTTTGTAGATCAAAAAACGATTCTTGTGACATTCAACGTGAACGTCACCGTGAATCTCAAAGAACCTGATCAGGTTTTCGTTGAACAAGTCGCGTACTTGTTCTTCGTTATACCCGCGCAGGTAGTATTTTTTGGAGAAAAGCGGATAGGCTTTGAAATCAATGTCTTTGCCGCCACCGAGTTCGGATACCCTGGACCACAGCGTTTCCGGCTCCAATGCAAAATCAGGGATCTGTAACCTGGTTTCAGAAACGTTGATGACGGTCATTTGTATATCATTTCTCGCCTGCAGTGCACCCTCACTTAAGGTGATATCTGCAATTTCAATTTTCCCGTGCGCCAGGTATCGCGTGAGTACATTTTCCTCATACTGGATTTTGTAGCCCCTTTGAATCTGGTACCCTTTATACTTCATGCTGTTCTTTACCTTCTGCGGATAGAAGTTCAGCTCATGGGCGTCCGCAGCGGATCGCAGCTGCACTTGTCGCGGTGTGAGTTTAATTTCAAACTTCGTTGCAGCGTCTTTTGATACTTTTCGACCGGCCAGGGGGTGGTTGGAAAATTTCTGGAAGTATTCAAATCCGGTGACTGAAACAGATCCACCGTTTTGGTGATAGTCTTCCTCGAAATGGTGAAGCTGTTCCATAAAGGAATGATCCACCATCTTCGCCTCGCTAAAATTGATGACCACCTTGCGTTGAGGTTTTATCCGCGCGAACATTTTCTTGAAACCGATCAGATTTGAAAAGATCGCCGCGTCTTTCACGGCAATGCGATACTCATCGCCGTGCTCGTGAAACTCGTAGCGCGCTTTGAACAAACTGCGCAGCGGCGCGCCGTTGATGATGTGGAAGAGAAATTTCACCAGGATGCCGAAGGCGATACCCACCAACAAGTCGGTGGCGATCGTTACGACAATGGTAGACACGAAGATCACAAGCTGTTCAGCGCCGATCTTATACGTCTTGAAGAACTCATTGGGCGATGCGAGGCGATAGCCCACGGCGATCAACAACGCCGCCAGCGCTGAGTTAGGAATCATCTCGATGACAGGGATGAACAACAACATGGCCACCAGCAGGAAGAATCCGTGGAAGAAGTTTGCCCATCGGGTGCGTGCGCCGAAGTTGATGTTCGCCGAGCTGCGGGCTACTTCTGAAATCATCGGCAGCCCGCCGAGGAAAGCAGAGAGCGCGTTACCTGCGCCAATGGCCACCAGATCTTTATTCGGATTCGAAGCGCGCTTCCAGGGATCAAGACCGTCAATCGCCTTTACCGTGAGCAGTGACTCCAGGCTGTTGACAAACAAAAACATGAATACGTATTTCCAGAATACAAAACCTCCGATAGCGGAAAAGTCGGCATTGAAGCCAACGCTACTCCAGAAGTCGCCAATTTTTACGAGGTCAAACGCAGGCTGTGTGTGTTTGAAATCCATCAGCAGCGCCAGGGGAATAGTGACGAGCATCACCACCATGGGCGCGGGTATGGTCTTGGATAATTTTCCTTTCAGGAAAGGCATTCCGAATATGATCACGATGCTGATTACACCCACCAAAGTCACGCGCGGATCGGCGTTCATGATCGAGTGCGGAATCATCTTGTAAAGTTCAAGTGGTGTGAGCCCTTTCAAGGTTGCTGGATCGATCCCCAACAGAACATGGATTTGTTTTGAGAAGATGATCAAGCCAATAGCGGCCAGCATGCCGTGCACAGCAGAATGAGGGAAGAAGTCGCTCAATGAACCAAACTTCAGAATCCCGAAGACCATTTGAATACCAGCGGCTACGATGATGGTACCGAGCGCCAGGTGCCAGCCACTGTCGCCACCACCGAGTTCAGTAACGGCGCCAGCGCAGATGGTGATCAGACCCGCGGCCGGTCCTTTGATGGTTAACCTTGAGCCCGCTAAAAAGCTTACGAAGAGTCCTCCGATCATGGCTGTGAGCACACCCATCGCCGTAGGAAACAAGCTGGCCTTGGCGATCCCGAGACTGAGCGGAAGCGCCAGCAAGAAAACCAGGAAACCTGAAACAGCATCGCTTCGCCAGTTTTGCTTGAGACCTTCGAGGCCATCTTTCGGAATGTTCATCGATTTCATATTTCCTTGTCTGCGTTTTGTTGCCTCACTCGGTGCTCGTGAGTTCTGGTTGGGCTTTCTTAAAAGTTCATTTCTAAAAAAGCTCGGATAGCAAGTAGAAAGCGTAAGCACGTCAGCCCGAATAGGGCGAATGCTTGTGTGCCTTGATCAGGCTACTACACGTTGTGGATCAAATCAGGTAGACGCTGTGGAGCGTGTACAGAGGGGGATGATGATCAATGCGTTCATGGTAAGCGAACGGAATGATCTTGGTAGCGTGTGCTGCTGTGAGTACAGATGGAAGATCTGAAAAGTCGATCAGCGTGATGAAAGACGATGTCACCTCTTCGATCGCAGTATCGCTTTCTTCTTTTTCTTTCAGTAGCTGAGGCGCTACCAGCGAACTGTGATGGGCGTGACCGGACAATTTCTCCTCATTGGTATTGATACCAGGGGTAATGACCGATGAAAAAATAGGGGAAATGAACTGGATGACCAGAATCAGGAGTACAAACCGCATGACGTTACGAGATGTTCCAGTCATAGTTTACGCGTCGGATGAACCAAAAGTCATAAAGTTTTCCCTAAAAAGGTAAAGTCGCCATCGAATTATTTGTGCGGGCAACGAGCAATATCCGTTTTGACGACGTTTCCAACGTTTGCAGAACCGGAATTGGAATTTGATCAAAACGGCTGAAGGAACTTCATCAGCTTGCTGATCTCGCTTTGACGGATGGCTGGGAAGTTGGCAATGCGGAAAGTGGTCGACTTGAATTCTCCGTAACCTTCACCCAACAAAAGGCCTTCACGCGCAGCCTTCTTCTTGATTCGTTGAATGACTTCGGGAGCACCCGCGACTGGAAGAACTGTAAAAGACCTCGCGGCCTGATGGTTTACCAGGTGGCGAATTGTTTTTCGTTTGCTGAGAAAATCTTCCCACGCCTCATACCGCTTGACGGTGTTCTTGTGAACAGCGCGGATCGGTTCACTGTTCTCCAGCACGCGCATGAGAAGGTAGATGTTCAGCACATTGGGTGTAAACGGTGTTTGCCATTTCTCCATCATTTGCATCATGAAGGGCAAACTGTTGTAGTGATTCTTCTCGTCGATGGTCTTTGCGAGTTCGAGCGCACGGGGAGAACAAACCATCAATCCCAATCCGGCGGGAAGTCCAAAGCATTTTTGAACGGAAGTAAACCAGATGTCGGCATTATTAAAATCCAGCGTCACGCCTGCCATCGACGAAGTCGCGTCAACAGCAAGGAGGTAGGATGGATTGCGTTTTTGAAGTGCTGCAATGGTTTTGTTGCTGACTTGTGTGCCATTGGAAGTTTCGTTTTGCGTGAGGCAAATCAATCCTTCTTCGAGGTTAAAGATTAATTTTCCCGGATCAACGACTTCGTCGACGGAAAATGGAAGGGGTTCGGCCTGCGCGTGCAGGCGATGCGTGTAGTCAAACCATTTTTGTCCGAAAGAGCCATTGTAAAGGTGATAGCTCTTGCCGCGGATGAGCGACTGTGCAATGATTTCCCAGCACTCCGTTGCCGAAGTAGTAAAGAACACGGTGTATGACCTGGGAATGTTGAGGCGGGTTTTCAACAAAGAAATTGTCTTCGCCGACATTTTTACAAACGTGTCGCTGCGGTGATTGATGCTCATGATGCCCAGGCGATGTGCGTCCCTCACATAACCCGGAATTTCATCGTGAATGCGGGAAGGGCCGGGATAAAAGGAAATCATAAGAAGTGTTAGAGGTTATTGGTTATACGGCGCCAACACGCAAGGGTCGTAAAAAACAATTATTTTTTGCTGAGGAATTCGATGGCCAGTGCATAGCCTTCCAATCCAAAGCCTGTCATCATCCCGATACATTTGGAGGTGATAAGACTTTTGTGTCTGAATTCTTCGCGGGCATAGACGTTGGAAATGTGAACTTCCACGACGGGTGTCTTGATTCCACCGACCGCATCGTGGATGGCTACGGAAGTGTGCGTATAGGCGCCGGCGTTCAGAATGATACCACCGTACGAGAAGCCGACTTCATGAAGCTTGTTGACGAGCTCGCCTTCCACGTTCGACTGGTAGTAAGAAAGTTCAACGGATGAAAAGCGCTTCTGGAGGGTTGCAAAGAAATCTTCAAACGACTGGTCGCCGTAAATGGAGGTCTCCCGCTTGCCCAGGAGATTGAGGTTAGGACCGTTGATAATCTGAATCTTCATTGAGGAGATAGGTTCAACAATAAAGTTAAAGGCATCCCAGAGAATAAAAAATTTCTTTCCTGTAATATTGGGTAATGAATTGGGCTCACCACATCAAGCACTATAGCCACTACCTGAAGATTGAGCGGTCTTTGTCCGGGAATTCGATCGAGGCTTACCAGCATGACGCGGAGATGTTGGCTCAGTTTATCGATCTGCGATATCCGAAGGTGTCGCCCATCCAGGTTAAGGTCAAGCACCTTCAGGAGTTTCTACAGTACATTAACGAGTTGGGGTTGAGCGCTCCGAGCCAGGCCCGGATTTTATCGGGCATTAAGTCTTTTTACAAGTACCTGATCGGCGAGGAACTCATGGACAACGATCCTACCGTATTGCTCGAGGGACCTAAGCTGGGTCGTAAACTTCCAGACACCCTATCGTACAATGAAATCGAAAAGTTGCTGGATGCCATCGACCTCTCATCGCCGGAGGGTGGTCGTAACAGGGCCATGTTGGAAGTGTTGTACAGTTCGGGATTACGGGTAAGTGAGTTGGTCAGCCTGACGTTGAACAACGTGCATACGGACATAGGATTTCTGCGCGTGATCGGAAAAGGTAATAAAGAACGGCTGGTTCCAATCGGCACCGACGCGCTAAAATACCTGGGCATTTATGCGAAAGAGATCAGGGGGAGACCTCCGCACAAGAGCCCGCAAAAAGGATTCGAGAGTTTCGTTTTTCTAAACCGGCACGGCAAGAAGCTCACCCGGGTGATGGTGTTCACGATCATCAAAAACCTCGCGGCGAAAATTGGCTTGAAGAAAACGATCAGCCCGCACACCTTCCGGCATTCATTCGCCACCCACCTGATCGAAGGCGGCGCCGACCTGCGCGCCGTGCAGGAGATGCTCGGTCATGAATCGATCACCACCACCGAGATTTACACGCACCTGGATCGCGACTATCTACGCCAGGTGATAAAAGAATTTCATCCCAGAAGTTAGAATACCAGTGTTAAACTCAGACTGAGATTTTTCGGAGCAACGTTTGAAAAATTCTCCGTGTCATCTGATTTTGAATAGATAGTCCAAAGGTTTCTTCCCGAAGCCGAAAACTGAGCGTCCTGAAGACTGAGTTTGTTCAGCATGGAAGCCGGCAATCGATAACCGAGAGAGAGGTCAAAAAGCCTGACGATGGTGCCATCAATGATGACCACCTCAGGGAATCCGGAGCTGTAGTCAAGGTGTACCAGATCACCACCTTTGCGATAGTTTATGAGGAAGCTCATGAAGCAGCTTTTGTACTCAACTTGATGAAGAAAATTTCCGCTCCAATCGGGGCTTGGGCTTCCAAGAAGCGTTCTGTCGTCACCACCTGAGCCGCTACCCGGCGTCATGCCGTCAAGCTCAATCTCCGTCTTGTAGGTTGTCCAGATGAGTTTCGAGGTCATGGAAAAATCCTCCTTCGCGATAACCGTGCCGCCCACAATGATGTCCCAGCCGTTCGTTTTTAGGGTGCCTATGTTTCCATAGACGTAACCTCCTGAACCCATCCAGGGTGGGAGTGCCCTCAAACTCAAATAGTCTTCGTGATGATCATCAAAGTAGCTCGCATTCACCGTCAGCCTGTTGTTCATGAAGCCCAGGTCCACGCCCGTTTGGAACATCTTCTTGGCGCCAGCGTGCAGGTCTGGATTAGGATATTGATTTCCGAGTTGAGCGGTAGGCCATTGGGCCGGGTATCCTTGTTTGAAGGCGACGCTATTTTTTCCATAGCTCGTTCTCAGCTTGCCGAAGGAGAACCATGAATTGTTCCAGCCCAATGTCTCGCTGAAAATGAATGACGTGTTGATGGCATAGGTTCCTGCGTTGTCATGATCCGGAGCGAAGACACTATACTTATCACGGCGATAGTCGAGCGAGGCGTAGAGGTAATCTTTGAATTGAACACCAGCGCCGCCCAATAACGCGTGAGTCTTTACTTCAGACCACGACTCCATGTAGTTCAAGGGAGATACGCTGCTGGCTTCTATTTTTATTTGCTCATGTTGATACCCTGCGAACGCGGTCAGTAACAAATTACTATGGACGCGCTTGTGCATGCTGGCATAGACATTGACAAATGCGCGGCGCTGCTCGCGGTCGATTTGCGTTTCGCTTGTTTGGACGAGTCGGTCGTTGTCATCCTGAATTTTACCCACAGAGCTTTGTGAGGAAACACTCAGCCAGTCGAGTATCTGGTACTGAAGTTTGAGGTTAGCCTGAAGATTTTTGCGTACCGCCTTGCTGGTGGTTTGCACGGGCGTGCCCAGCGAAAAGTAGCTTTGCTCTGCTTCGTTGTTGGTGTAGTAGTCGTCAAGGATCAAACGCGCCTGAAGGCGGGAAAAAGATAAGCCGGTATTCAACCGCAGGTTATGATAGTTCGCGTGGTTTTCGCCTTCAGCGCTTCCATCGGGCAGCCAGGCATAGCGGTAAGAGAGTCTCGTATCCACCACGCCAAAATCCTGTTTGTAGGCGATCGCATTGGCGAGTAGAAATTGATTACTGGTTTCTGTGCCTCCCGTGAGGTTCGTGGTTTCATTCCACGTTTGCATGGGTGATAAATTCAGTTCAAAGGTCGGGCGACTGAAGTTTTCGCCGGTCTTGCTTTCCAGGAAGTAAGCTCCATCTGCGCCGGGTCCACCATACAGTGCCGTGGAGTTGCCGCCGGTGAGGGCATAGATATTTTGGTAATCAAATGAATTGAGGTTGTAGTAATCTCCGATGCTCTGGGCTACCGGCATACCATCGATCACGAGTAATGCGCTGTTGGTGTACAGGGTGCTTGTGCCCGACAAGACATTGGGATCTTGCGATAAACCCGGAACATGGCCGCGCATGGTGTTCAGAACATTGAAGCCGGCATAGGTTTGAAAACCGATGCGATCGGGCTTCGTAACTGCAAAGTTTCCCAGCGACCGTGCTGATGCCTTGAGAAAATACGGTGTAACCTGGATGGAATCATTGTCAATAATGGTATCGCTCGCCAGGGTGACGAACTTGAACGGTTTAGCCAAAACTTTCGGACTGATGATGGAAGCCAACAGAACGACAAAAACGAAATAACGTATCATGGCAAGTAACTTACGGTTAGAAATAGGTTTCAATAGCTAAGCAATTTACAAGATGCATGCGTTTCTGCCAAGCAGTTAAGAAAGTTAGGAACGGCTAAATATGCTTACATTTGTATGTGAGCAAGACAATACTTTTCTGCATGATGGTTGTGGTTGTGTCCGCGGCCGGACAATCTGTAAAAATCACTACCGACAAATCGACTGATCCTTTGAAGTACTCAACGTTCAGGGTAGACAAAGGCGAGTTGGTCACCGTGGGTGATCGGAAAATCAATGAACAGAAATTTTACCAGGCGCTCCGGAAAGTAATTATTGAAGACCTGGAGTTGCGCGGTTATCGCGCAGTGGAAGATTCCACTGCAGAGCTCGTCATCAGCTACATGGGGCAAGGCAAGATGCAGCTCGATGTCGAAAATGTTGGTCCGTTGGGGCAAGCACCCGTAACCGATCCTTCCGGCGTTGCTCCGCCGACAAACTGGTCACGGGAGTTTCGTGAGGGGTTGCTGGTGATTGACGTTGTCGATCCCAAATCGAAGAAGACAGTCTGGCGTGCGTCCACGACGATGGATATTTCGGTCCTCGAAGAAGAGAAGGTAATCAACGCCGTCGTCTACAAGTCCTTCAAAAAATATCCCGTCAAGACGAAAAAGAAAAAAAAGTAGGCTGATCGATCAGCCTACTGTAAAGGGAATTTCACGCCGAGCGACAAGACCACCTGGCTCACTTCTCCTGCTGTGAATCTTAGTTCTGTAAACGGAATTATTTTCTCGTCGATATCGAAATTGCAACCGGCGCCAAGGTTGATACCGATGCCCGTATCCGTGTCGGTACGGTCGCCCATCACGGGATGGTCATCCCACTTAATTTTTTCGGTAATGATGTTCAACCCCGCCAGTCCATACAGGCTCACCACATCCTCTTTCAAAAAGTAGTAGTGAAAGTTGCCGTTGATTTCCCAGGCGGAATATTTGGATGTGTTGCCGTTCTCGGGGAAGTAGAAGAGGAGATTCGGCGCGATGGCCATTTTCTCGCTCATGATGAACTCGCCCATGATTCCCAAACCACCTTGCTGCACTTCAGAGCCATAGCCCAAAAATCCACCCAATCGGATTTCATTCTGAGCGTGTGCGCTCAATGAAAACAAACAAACTGCCAGGGCACTGATCAATACTTTTTTCATGTTATTCAAAGGTTTCTACCTTCTATAATCACGCAAATTAGAAATAAAAGTTTTTAACGCGAGGTTCCTATATTTGCAGTCATGTACAAATCGGTTGTTCGTCCGATCTTATTCCTGATCGACCCTGAAAAAATTCACTATATCGTTTTTGATATTTTTCGTGTTCTTGGAAAAATTCCGGGTGGTAAAGCCATTCTGCGACTTTTCTTCGACTACAAGAATCCTGTTCTGGAACGGAAGATTTTTGGATTGACCTTCACCAACCCCGTTGGATTAGCCGCCGGTTTTGACAAGGATGCGAGACTCGTTGATGAGCTCGCGTGCCTGGGTTTTGGTTTTTTGGAGATCGGTACGCTCACGCCTAAAGCGCAGCCAGGCAATGACAAGCCGCGCCTGTTCCGGTTGCCGGCCGATAAAGCGTTGATCAACCGCATGGGCTTCAATAATCAGGGTGTCGACGCTGCAGCTGAACGCTTGCGCAGAAGAAAGTCTAATATTATCGTGGGCGGAAATATTGGGAAGAACAAAGTTACGCCCAATGAAGAAGCATTTCGGGATTACCAGGCAGCCTTCGAGTCACTCTATATATATGTAGACTACTTCGTTGTGAATGTAAGCTCGCCCAATACGCCCGGGTTGCGCGAATTGCAAGAGAAAGAACCATTGCGAAACCTTCTCCAATCGGTCATCAACCTGAGCCGTTCAAAGCCTGCGTATAAACCCGTGTTGTTGAAAATCGCCCCCGACCTTACCGACACGCAGCTCGATGATATCGCCGAGATTCTTCGCGAAACAAAAGCTGATGGTGTGATCGCTACGAATACAACCATGTCGCGTGAGAAACTGACCACCGCGAAAACTGAAATTGATAGAATCGGCAATGGCGGATTGAGTGGCCTTCCGCTTGCGACACGTTCGACTGAAGTGATCCGTTACCTGCGAAACAAACTCGGAAAAGATTTTCCGATCATCGGTGTCGGTGGCATCATGACGCCCGAGGATGCAGTCGAAAAAATCAAAGCAGGCGCCGACCTGGTTCAGATTTATACCGGTTTTATTTACGAAGGACCTTCCTTCGCGAAGCAGATCAACCAGGCCATCCTCCGGTCTTCCTAGCAAACGGTCTCTTATTCGGTTTCAGGGAAACAATTTGTATATTACTTCGTATGCGGGATGAGGCGATGGAATCTCTTTATTAAACCTTCTCGTATGAAGCGCTTTTACAAAATCCTCCTGTCTCTTTTTCTTTTTGCATCGGCCGCATCCCTTTTGTCGTGGCGAAATTTTGAAGCATCAAAACCTGTACCTTACAGAAGAGCTGCCAATACGCCGGTCACCCTGTGTGGTACCCTTGCATTAGACTGGCTTGACACCACGGTGGCGCAAGCGAAAATATTACCAGGACTCGGCGACCTTCACTATCCAATCACCACTTCATCGCTGAAAGCGCAGGAGTTTTTCGAACAGGGATTACGGTTGGTATATGCGTTTAATCATTGGGAGGCTATTCAGGCTTTCCGGGAAGCTACGCGACTGGATCCGGAATGTGCCATGGCATATTGGGGATTAGCGTTGGCGTATGGTCCAAACTTGAATGATGTTAACCCGAAGGACAGAGAACGGATCGCCTTTGAGTCGATTCAAAAAGCAAAGGAAAAGAAGGAACGCGTTTCTCCTGTTGAAAAAGATCTCATCGACGCCATGGCAACCCGTTACGATGGCATTGCTTATGACAACCGTGACTCACTCAATCAAGACTATGCTTCAGCGATGATCGAAGTCGCCAGCCGATATCCGAACGATGCCGAAGCGCAAACACTTTGCGCTGACGCGATCATGAACACGATGCCGTGGGATTACTGGGAAAAAGACGGCTCGCCGAAACCAGCAACGGCGCAAGCAAAAAAAATATTGGAAACAGCGTTGACGTTGTTTCCGAAACATCCCGGAGCGCACCACTTGTACATCCACCTGGTAGAAGCATCAGCGTCGCCGGAACTGGCATTGAACAGCGCCAAGTTCCTTGAAACCGCGATGCCGGGAGCCGGGCACATTATTCACATGCCTGCACATATTTATGTTCGCACCGGACAGTATACGCGCTCCATCGAATTGAACATCCAGGCTGCGAAAGCGGATGAAGAATACCTGTCCAACTCAGCCAACCGCGGAATGTATCGTTACTCCTACTACCCGCACAATGTTGACTTCATCAGCTACAGTGCTTATATGGAAGGTAGGAGTGGACTCGCGATTCAAACGGCCATGAAGCTTGCGTACAAGGGCGCGACCATTACAGATTCGAACCCTGTATTCGCGCAGTATTTTTCGGTTGAACCTCTAATTGCCTTTACGCGCTTTGGAAAATGGAATGACATCCTTTCACTCCCTGATCCGGATCAGAATCTAATTCACCTTAACCTGATGTGGCGATTCGCGCGAGGCATGGCGTTCACCCGCACGGGGAAAATCACGCAGGCAGAATTCGAATTGAACAAACTGGATTCGTTGGCGAAACTCGACACGCTGAAGAACACGTACTTCTCGTTCAACCCAATTTCAACCATCGCGCAAGTGCCGCTGCACCTTTTGCGTGGTGAGTTGTTAATGGCTCAGAAAAAAACGGATGAGGGACTCGCTGCCTTGAACGAAGCCTTGGCAGCCGAGAAAGCGATTCGATATAATGAACCTCCCGACTGGAAAATACCCACGCGACATTACCTTGGCGCGGCGCTGCTTGACCTGGGAAGATATGCGGAAGCCGAAGCGGTTTACCTGGATGACTTAAAAGTAAATCCGGATAATGGTTGGTCGTTGATTGGGCTTCAACAATGTCAGACGAAGTTGGGCAAGAAATCAGAAATCGTGAATACAGCCAAGCGATACACGAAGGCGTGGAAGAATGCGGATGTTAGTTTGAGTAGCTCGAGGTTTTGAGGTGTCGACCGTGGACCTCTCCAAATTGATTACCGGCTCCTCACTTGGTCGATATAGTTCAATACTTCGTGGGTTAGCATTTCATGGCCGCCTTCAAAAATCGTTAATGCGATAAGTTTTGCCCGCTTTTGGTAGAGTATGGGTCGGTCTGCAATGTTGACCTGCGTTGTTGGCGAAAAGGTCTGGTGTGTTACCATTTGTGATAGATCTTTCCTGGACACATAAGATGTGCTGTCCGATATTCGATTATCCCCCAGGATTTTATTATAAAAGTTAACCGAATGCGAAATGGGGATTGGTCCATTGTATCCATCGTGGATACCTGCAAATATCTGGAGGATGCTGTTTTTTCTCTTCCTGACTGGAGTTGTCCAATAGATCGGTGAACGTTCCCTCGCCTTCGCAGCATCAAATAAACCATTCTCACTGGTGCAGCTTATGATTTCAGGAGCGTATTTATTTTTTCGCTCTGTAGATTCGGCATACCATTTTTCCAAGTCAGTGAGCGGAACCCACGCGGAAAAGGCTTTTATGTTGTGGCGCGACTTCATGTACATCGCCAGCGTTGCATATCCGCCGCCGCTTACACCGACAACATAAATTCTTGACTTATCCACTTTCATATTTTTCATCGCCCAGTCTATCGCTTCGTCGATGTCTGAAATTACGTAGTCGCTGCAGCAGGCTTTGATATGATTGTTGACGCCTCGAAAATCTGGAAAGATATAGTTGAAGTTTCTGTCGGCGACCTCACGATCCAAACCACCTGTCCGGAGAGAGTCGGCAGGGAAACTCCAGGAATGCAATTGAACAACCAAAGGTTGGGGATTCTTGTCGATTGACTTGAAATAATAGATGTGTTGGTTGACACCATCACGACTTGAGTTGATGCTGTCCTTCTTTAGACCTATCGTTGATTTCGCGGATTGACCTGATGTCGCCAGGCTTAATGAACCAAAGACAACTAAAAGTAGATATCTCATAAGTTTTGTGATGACGTTCAATGTATCAGGTCCACGGTCGACGGACGACGGTCCACGGTTGTGTGGGTGTGGGTATGGGATGTGATCGTTGGTGAGCTTCGCGCGTGCTGCCGCACAGCATCAACGATGGCGAGAAGCGGCTGGTACTTTACTCAAGATCTAATTTGGAAAGAAAATCCTCTCTCCATTTCGATATTTGTCCGGTATATTTCGGGTCGTACCAAATGTAATGACCAGCACCATTAAGTTCGTGAAATTCAAAATTCGTATTTACTTTCTCTGCATCGTCTTTAAATTTTTCTGCCGTCCAATAGGGGCAACTTCTGTCATTTGTTCCATGAATCACCAATAATGGAGGCATATTCTTTTTTTCGAGGTGGTTTGGCGATATTTCTTTAACCAGTTCTTTGTCCTTTAAGGTTTTGGTAATCCACTTTGTGTTATCTATGGTCAGGTCATAAACACCTGAATTAACTAACAATACGTTGGGAGTCGGGCTGATCTGTAAATCGTCTGTCTTTTCATTCCATTTGGCAGCCAAAGCGGTTGTTAAAACCAGATGCCCACCGGCAGAATTTCCTGTGGCTACAATCTTTGCAGTATCAATGTTGTACAAACCTGCATTCTTTCTCAACCACCTGATGGCTGATCTTGCGTCCATTACGGATTCAAAGGGCAACGAATTGTGCCGGCTTACGGTCCTGTATTCAACAGCAACCCCAATCCAACCTTTTTTGGCATAGCTCTCACAACTTGAAAATCCCCAGTCAGGTTTACCTTCCGACCAACTGCCTCCATGAAAATAGACATATACAGGGTGCTTGCTTTTATACTGTGAACTGTCGGGCAGAAACAAATGTAAATCGAGTGTGATTCCATTAACGGATTTATACGGCTTGACCATGTGTCCTTGCCTGCCGATGGAGTCTTCTGCATAGACTTTATTTACCTTTTCGATTGACGATTTTTCTTTACCGGTCGCTCTGAAATCCCGAAGTATGGATTCAATGTTTTTGATGCCGTTGTTATCAATATGATTGAAGAGATAGTCCGTTCTCCAAAATTCCCTGCAGATGTTGTTTGAAATTACTTTTGGTATAAGGCTCCAGGTAGCATTCAGCGATTGATTGTCGGTATTCTTATACTTCAATGTGCTCAACTCTTTGCTAATGGTGTGGTGAAAATAAGCTTTCACATACTCCCTAAAATCGGGATTGGAAAGCAACTCGGGCTTATTAAAATCTTTCAGGTTTTCATTAAGCCGTTTTGATAATTCTTTTGAGAGCGTTGCTTTCTTTCCGGTCTGAACGTAGGTATCCCGATTGTTTGGATAATCAATCAATATTCTGTCAAAGTAGTATTTAATTTCTAAACGTTGATTTTTCAGGTATTCCGGTTCTAACCGGTCAGTATATTTGTTGACAGCACTTTCAAAGACATTTCTTGCAGAATCAATCTTTGAAAGAAATTCGTTTTCAGTCAAAGAATAAATCTTAGCGTAGTTCGGATAGAAATAGGAAGAGAATGAATTTGCAATGTTCTTTTGTTCCGCTAAATAATTCTCTTTCGCTGAACCATTGCTGGTCTGACCATAGGTGAGTAACCCTATAAAGAACAGGGTCAACGTTAGCATTACTCTTTTTTTCATCTGGATCTTTTTTGTATCAGGGGTCTTTTGAAGTGCTTGCTGCCGCACAACACCTACGATGGCGAAAGGACATTTATTCAAATGCGCTCTTTTGCCTTTTTCTTTCGCTCAATGTCTTGCAATTCTCTCGCGACATCGAACATCAAATTCTGCACGCTCCATCTGATGATCTTCAACGGTATCCCGACGCCGATTATAAGAATTGCCCACATTCCAAGGGTCGTTAATATTCCGCGTTTTACCTCCCCGTCCGCAATGCCCGCTATGAGGGAGAATAGACTTATAGCGACTAAAGATATTGATATAAATCCAAGAACTGTCAAGGGAAAATAAAGTGGACTGGCATAGACGTTAACGGTCACCGTTAGTTTGTCCTCCCGAGCTTCGAACTTCCCATGGGCTTTGGCCAGGTGTGCAAAGGAGGGGAGGAATGCTCGATGTCTTTTTAGTTCGAACCTGTCGACTTCGATAAATCCTTTAAACTCGTTCTTGTCAAAGTTGAGGACGTCAAGCAGGTCAAATTGGGGTGGGTCAAGTTTCTTAGAAATAGATTGCACGAGTTCCGCCGGTGTTACTTTGATGTCGATCGTGAAAGAGTCGAGCAATCCTATTTTTCGAAGCAGGTTGTCCATCGTTTATATTTTGTCTGGCAGTCGCACAACACCGACGATGGTGAAGTTATCTTTCCCGGACATACAATCCAAACACAAACTTGTCCCGGTAAAAACTGGAAATGGCTTGTCCGTATTCTGTCCTTTCGTCGCCTGCAGCGTTGATGAGGGATTTTGAATATCTGATTTCAGGATATAAAACAAACCATGGAAATTTTATTGGATAGTTTAATCCTATATCCGCCGACAAGTCATATTTCTTGAACGCTAACTTATCCGTGGGAGCATCATCGGATTGTGAAATTTGAACGCACGGCGTAACGCCCATCATTACGCCGAGGGGTGCTTTCTGACTGACCTTGAATATTGTATGGGTCGGTAGTTTTACAAAGATGGGTCCAAACAGCAAGCTTTCTGTTGTTCCGGACCGGGTAAAAGTAACCTCATCTTCTTCAAATCCCATGGTCGGGCTCGTCCGCAGTTCTAACTGGTCATTGAACGCATAATAGAAATTGAATCCTAAGTCAAAACCCCATCGGTTTGAATTGTTCACTTCGTCAAATGGGGAGTTGTCGTTGAGCGATAGCTGATTTGATCGCTGGATTATGCTAACGTTGAATCCAAAGTCCAGCCCGGTTTCTTGTCCTCGGAGAACATGGGTTGTTAGGGTAACGGCAATGATGAGAATGGTCCTCATGTCAATGGCAGCCAACGTTTGTAAAGGGAACGTACAGGCACTTCAAAATAATAAATTATTGTCACCGTGCTGGCACGTTTCATGTACTTTGTTAGGGTGCGCTTTCATTTCTTAGCACTCCAGTCGCCATATCTCTGGTCTATCAGTGGCTTTAATTTGTCGTAGTTGTCCCAGGAATTTTCAATTTCATAAAGTGATTCAACAGTTGCTCCAAAAAGCCAGGAATAGTCCGCAAGGAAGTAACTCGTTCCACCTTCCCTTTCTGTGTCGTAATAGAATTTTGTGAATTGATTTCCTTCCTCGTTCATACAGTCTTCCCAAAATTTTTCGTCACACTCGTTTATTAGAAAGTCGCGACCAGTCCACTCCCTTTTTAGGACTTTTTGTATGGAGTCCTTCGAGCCTTCCCGATGCAGGTTACCATACAAATCATTTTCAATGATCCATGTCAGAAACATTCCAATGTGCGTCCCTCCATTTTCAGCCGGTAAATTTTCAGGAAAGTTCCCTCCGGAATGCCAGTCTATTCTATCGTACGTTGCCATATCCTGTAGCTATTGTCGACCGCTTTGTTAGCGGTTGTTTATTTGTCGGATGTTGTACTTGAAGGATCCGTTTCTCTTTCCTTCGCCTGTTTGACCGTTGGTGAACGTCGCGCTTTCCGGCGCACAGCACCAACGATGGCGAGGGTTCATCTGGCTCTATGAATAAACACTGTCGGGCTGGTTATTTGGCTTCATTGTATGTTGCCTAACCATAGCCTGGTGAATCCTCGTCAGCGTACTTCTATTTCAAAGCATTTGTACCAGCTGAATATTATTGCCACACGTGTCATCGAGAATCGCAATTTTTACGGGTCCCATTTCTCTTGGTGCCATGGAGAACTGTACTCCCAAACCGATTAGTCGGTCATACGCCTTCGTCAAATCGTCAACCATGAACGAGGTGTAGGGAATTCCAGCGTCCTTTAATGCTCTTTGATATACGCGAGCCGGCTCAAATGCCATCGGTTCAAGCAGCAACTCTACGCCATTTTGCTCATTTGGAGAAACGACTGTCAACCACTTATGTTCTCCCATGGGTATTTCGGTTTTCTTGAGGAAACCCAATTTGGCGGTGTAAAAATTTAAAGCCTTGTCCTGACTATCCACTGGGACACTTGTTACGTGAATTTTTATCATATTCTTATCTTTTAATATCACAAAAATTCAAATTCGCTCTAAGAAGATCTTATTCCAGATTGCTTTTGTTTAAACTCTGATATTCTCTTGCCGAGTAGCCTGTAGCCTTTTTGAAAGCGTTGCAGAATGTTGGCAGGCTATCATAGCCCACCTCAAAGCAAACCTGGGATATGTTCAGGCCTTGTTTTAACAGTTCCTTCCCTTTGTTAATTCGCAGGTCCCTTAAGTATTGCCTGGGCGAGAGGCCATAGATTCGTTTGAAAATACGAGCATAATGAAATCGAGACATAAAAGCGGTTGAGGCGATTTTTTCTAATTCGATTTTTTCCGATAGATATTTTTCCATGAACGCCTTTGATTGCCTTACTTGAACATAGTAGTATTCAGGCAAATAATGTTCTTTGAGAAGTTGATCTAGTTGAATTTCAAAATATGTCTTTGTATCAGTTGCCATTCTTCATTAGACAAACATTCTGTTGCCAGCTGTGCCCTCACTCGTCAGGCATTTTGGTCGCTGCCTTTCGCTCTCTCCACGTGTCGTTTGAACATTAGAAGTCGTCCCACGTACTTCTTTCTAAAGAAGTATTCAAGGCTCTCCCAATTTTTCGGCGCAAATTCAATTTTTCTTATCGTTCCATTATCATCAGCAAGTATTTCTAGCTGAAAATATGGGTCCATCGAGCTCAAGTCGCCCTCATTAATTGATTTAACTCTTTTAAGTTCAAATTTTTCTTTGCTAAACCATGCCTGAACGTAAACAAAGGTGTCGTCAAACATCACTTTACTCAATTTGTAGGTAAAAATAATAGGCAAAAGAAAAAACAATCCCAGTAGTCCGAGCGGATCCCCGTTTGCAATTACAACTATTGTTAACACGATGCCCGAAATCCCGAAGAAAAGTCCAAAGCCTTTGTGAAGATATGTTAGTCGACTTGATAGCTCAGTTTTCATATGGCATTGCTGGCAATGCGTAAATATAAGCATGTCCCATATTTCTCTATTCACGGAAGTATCTGTCCGCAGCCTTTTCGTAATCTTCTAAACATTTGCCCAGCGGTTTGCCCTGGTTATGAATACAATCACAAAATGCTTCGCAAGCCTGTGGATTACGGTTTCCGGGACACCCATTCCAGCATTCCGCTGGTTCATTGCCCGGGCGAATGTCATACATGACATGGTTTACATATACCACCGCTGCAAGCGTGGCCACGACGCCTCCAAAAAACAGGAATGGGAATTTGCTTTTTGTTCGTTTTTCCTCGGCCGCGTCGGCATCAATCTTAACTTGCTTGAATGGTAGAATAGATTTCAGTCGGTCGTAGTCCCAGCACAGTAAGAATATATTGGCCAATAACATAAAGGTTGCCATACGCGTGCCTTCAAACCTGACAGAATATGCCAGTACACAAATGTTCAGCATAATGGGGAAACTGCTGATGGCACCGAGTAGTGCGGTCCTTGGGATGAGCAACAGGAAAGCAACGATCACCTGGCTTACACCAATAAATGTATAGTAGTACCCCGTATTGAGCAGGGCATCAAAGTATTGTCCTAATGGATGATTATGAGATAAGCCGGCCGCAAACCGTTCTCCTTTAATTTTTACAAATCCTGAAATTATCCATGCAACAGCCAGGATCACACGACAAAAAACGGCAAAGTAGCCATACCACTTGTTCCCCTTAGCTTCATTATAATATTGCTCAAGCTTGTTTGACATTTTGATTGGTATCTATTTAGTCCACTGTCGACGGTCCGCGGTCCACGATTGTGTGGGTGTGGGCATGGGGAGTGATCGTTGGTGAGCTTCGCTTCCGGGTCACAACAGCCTGATTTGCTTATTCTCGTCACCGCTTCACAGCGATGATCGTTGTCATTCTGTTGATGACTCGATTAAGTTGAATTTCCATTCCACTTGTCTTCAGGAGCTCAACAATTTCAGTTGGTACAATCCTTACCTTCTTATAAGAGCTAATCTTTTGCTTCCAGCCGGTCTCTGTCTTTTCGTTTAGCAAGTCGGTAACGGTGACCGTTTCGCGTTCAAAGTCAAGCACACACGTTAGAATTCTATGGTCATCACTTTTCACTGGAATAAACCTACTGTCACCTGTTAATTCATTCGAATAGTCACGGAAGGAAAGAAGTGTTTTACCTCCCGTTTTCAGTATCGTAGAAATGCCAAGGATTAAATTTTCGATTTCCTTTTTATTGTCAAGATGTGCGAGTGTGTCGCCACAACAGATGATGAGTTCGGCTTCTTTGTCTGCAAATTGTTTGATGTTTTTAATGTCGTCTTGTAGTATTTCAATATGAAGTCCCTTGGCGTTAACTTTCAATTCATCTAAAAGTTGTTTGTTGAAGTCAACTGCAATCACATGAAAACCGAGTTTTGCCAGAGGAACACTTTGAAGTCCGTGTCCGGCTCCAAGGTCTATGGCTTTCTTTGTGGAGGAGGGGATAACAGCATTGTCTTTCAGGAAATCCTGAAACTCCTTTAGCCTGGTTTCAAAGTCACCCGTCATCCAGGAGTAGAAGTCCGCTAAGTGGGTGTCGTAATGCTCTTTAACTGTCATGGATTCTTGCGTTTTAGATCGCCTTTAATTGCCGCATAAATGTGCTGTGGGTTGTTGCTACCACTGTTGGGCATATTTGTTCCAATCGGTCCATTTGATTTTTAAAGCGTTAAGTAGGCTTTTTCCCGCAAGAGTAATTGTATTTTCATGCGAGAGGTAAACCACCCAGTCACAGTCTTTATTTGTGTAGTATAACTCAAGCCCAGAGTATTCGTCCATTTCGTTCACACCTACTTCTTCGTCATCATTTGCTTCATTTAGCTGATAAATAAAAGTATGTCCAAGGTCTGATATTAAACGCTTTAGTTTTTCCATCCCAAATTCTTTCTGGAAAATCCGGTAATTAAAAAACTCAGTATCCTCACCAATGTCACCGTCTAATGGAATCCAATAGTCTCTATATTCAATTGCCCATTTTTCTTTGAGCTTATCCCTTACTTCCTTAATGTCTTTATATTTTCTCATAGATCGTTGTCAATCACCGACGATGGCGAAAGCCGTTTTATTTTACCACCACTTTAAAGTCACCTTTGATATCAAATACGCTGTGAGACGGCCAGCATCCTTTAACACACTTCCCTTTGTATTCTGTGTGTCCTCTAATTTCTTTTCCCTTTTTTATGTCCCCTGTATTTAAGATTAATACAAAGTCGTCAGCTTTAATTTTTCTGTCAACATCCTCACCGCTAGAAAGAAAATTGTAGGACACACGGTACTTATTCTTTATTATTTGAATTTGATACTTATGATAGTAGGCTGGGTTTAACTCATCGATCAGAATATTTAACGTATCTCCAATCAGTTTTGCTTCTGTAAATCTGATCTCATAAACTGCTGTCGACGGATTCTCGCTTGTCGGCATGCTCAAATCAGCCGTTATCCTCAACGTGTCGCGGTAGTTAATATAAACACTGTCCTCATGGCTAATTTTAAATTGTCGAGCCGGGTCAATCGTCAAAGTTTTAAAACTTTGCCCCGAGGCAGAGACAACAAAACAAAAAACGATAATGGTTGTGAATAATCTCATAAATCAAATGGTAGCCAACCTGTAAATATAAGGATGTCCCATGTTTCCATTGAAGTATTAAGTTAGTACTCAACACTGAATCAATACTCCGACTTCACCAACTTCCCTTGCGGGCTCACAGTACCGGTCCACGGACGGCCTGCGCCATCTCCCGTCGGATAGATCTCGCCGTATATTTTTAGCGAGCCGTCGCGTTGCAGCTCCATGCCTTTGGTCATGTAAGTGGCATTAGGATTGGGCTGGTAATTGAACTGCGTATCGTAGATCACCTTTCCTGTCCCATTGATCAGGGCCAGCCTGCCGATGCCGTACGACTTGGGATGATGGTAGTACATGAAATACACTGCGCAGCCGCCGTCGGGTGTAGGTATGTGCATTCCCGGTGAGCTGATGGCTTCTTTCACGGTCGGGAGTTTTGCTTCCCAGATCTTCGCACCGCTGCGCGTCAACTTGGTGATCACTTCTTCGGAGGTTTCATCGCCGATCCAGCGGCTACCCGTAACGATCACGTTTTTGTCGGCGGCAATGGTTACGGAAGTAGCTTTGCCCATGTCGTATTGCGGCGGATTAAGTTCAATGCCATTGCGGTCTGCGTACAGTTTGCCATTGGCAACGGTTTCGGCCAGCTCCAGCCGCTTGGCCGTTGAGCTTCCGGGTTCATTGGGCTTGATGTTTTCAGGCAGGCGGTGAATCAGCACGGCCGTGGCGCGCTGCAGCGTGTCTTTGGGATCTGTTGTGCGCGAGATCAGCAAACGGCCATCCATGGTAGCCCTCAGCCCGCGCGACATTTCTGGTTTACTGTATAAATCGTTTAGCAGTACGGAGGTGATCAGCTTCAGGTCGTGGGCGCTGCGCACATCGTACACCTTTCGCGGACATTTTTCTTCATCATAATCCACCAGGAAATAATTGCCCGATGGGGCCAGGAAGAAATTGTAGATGGTGGTGGTTGCTTTGATTTGCGCCAACGGCTTGCCCGTTTCCAGATCGATCTTCACCACTTCTCCCGTTTCGTAGCTGCCCAGGATCATGTACTTCGAGTCGGGTGTGATCACATGTCCATACGGCGTGTCGGGGATACGGCATGTCTTGTGATTTTTTTTCTGTGTATCAATGATGTAGGCTACCGGCTGAGCATCCTTCGGATGGGATTTTCGCCACGCTTTGTCCCCGTATTCATTTAATACAAGCCAGCGTCCATCCGGACTGATCATGGTGTGATCGAGGTGGAGGTAATGCTCACGCTTCGGCATGTCGAGGGTGAACAGTGTTTCTACTTTCCGTGTTTTCAGATCAAACCGGGCAAGGTCATAACGCGTGGGTTCTCCCATGCGCGCGGCATAGTCCACCCGTTGCGCGATGGCGAAGTAATAGTAATTTTCCGCCCGGTCAGCGCCCATCGGATAGAAGTAGTGGAGATCGTCAACTTTGCCCAGCGACACAAGCTCAGACCACTGTCCTTTCTCGTGATCATACTGACACACAAACTCGCCCGTGTTCTTGTAATTCACCCGCCGGTCAAACTTCACCGTAGAAACTTTTCCGTTGTAATGGAGCACCTCACCGTTGTGTACCGTTTTCATCGCCAGCACTTCCATATGAGTTGGAGGGAATTTGTCCATCGGTACGATCAGGTTCGTTACTTTCATCGTTTTGTAATCAAGCATCTTCAACAAACTAACATACTTGCCATCGGCTTGTTGAACGGTCAACCGGCCCAGTTGAAAGTAATTCGGACTGTTGATAGGGGAGAAGGCATAGGAGAACCCAGGCTCCTTTCCGATAGCTTCGGCCTTAATAATTTCAATATCCCAGGGAATTTGGGCGTGGGTGGCGAGCGATGCCAGTGACAGAACCAGGAGTGTTGCTGTGGTTTTCCGTGGATTCATCGTCAGGTAATTTCGGTATTTCCGTTACTATCCCTTTACAATTACCGCGAACGTGTAAATATATGAATGTTCTGTGTTTTCCCTTTTCGTTGAAGCACCGGGTGGGAGTGTGGGTGTGATCGTTGGTGAGCATCGCACCTGCTGCCGCGGAACACCAACGACTGCTTGGGGTAGTTTAATTAATTGATTACCTGTGGATTTTGTTTAATAAAGTCTTCCGTCATTTTCATATAATGTTGAAACTGCTCGTTTGAGATCTTACCTTGTAAGCTATCGATCACACCTTTTGATTTCTCATTCCCATTGGTTGCTGAAATCAAGAACCAAATGATCGCAGCGGTTTCATCTTTTGCTGTTCCATCTCCCTGTTGAAGCATGACGCCCAGATTGAATTGGGCATCCCGACTTCCGGCTAAAGAAGCCTTGTGAGTCCACCGATAACCTTCCTTTTTGTTCCCGCTTAAAAATAGATTTTGGCCCAACCAAAACTGTGAATCCGAGTTTCCTTGTTCAGCAGATTTCAAAAACAAATCATTAGCTTTTTCCAAAATCTGTCGGTAATCCACCAAGACCATTTTGATATAAATAGCCCAAGCCATTTTGCGCACTGGGTTCTCCAAGACCAGCGGATTTTTCAAACCAAATTCTGGCGCTGTCTGTATTTGATTCTGATAGATAGATTATCCCCAAATAGGTTTGAGAAATCGTGTCGCCACGTTGAGAAGCCAGGATGCAATGGGCCTTTGCATTTGAAAAGTCCCCAGCATGGAAATTTGCGCTGCACTTTTCTTTACTGGATTGTCCAAAGGTTAGGACACTTAGACTTAAGAAGACGATAATAAGTATGTAGTTCATTGCTCGTTACTCCAATTGCTGAGCTTCGCGCGTGCCGCTGGACAACACCAACGACGGCGAAAGTCCACATTTTCAAATTACTTGTCCGTTAATGGTTCTTTATTCACCGATTGCGGATGAATATACTTATACAGTATCAAGCAGAGTCCACCGGTCATGACTGTTGCAACAATGTCCCACGGATCGATTGGCTTGCCCAACAATGGCTGAGCGGTTTCGTATAAAACCACACTTACGATGATAGTCCTCATTAAAAAAAGGTGTGTAGTTCCTTGTCCGATGAAGCCAATGGATACAAAAATTGCCGCCACTGTGCCCAAGGTGTTGCCAATGGTGTCGGCTATGTGGAAGTCGTTAATGTTGTTTCTGTAGATGTAAGGTCGATACATTGGCCTGGCGATAAATTCGTAAATCAGAACCGCAGACAGCCCAATGGTCAGGTGTATTATTCTTTCTCTGGTAAATTTCCAATTTGTAATTCGGCTCTTCAGGTCTTCGATTGTCATATGCACAATGTTGGCAGCCGTTACTTATCTGACCCTCTGGTAAATCCCATTCTTATGTATTCTTTTTCTCTTTCGTTTATTTTTCGTCCCTTATATTCCGAGAAGATCAAGAAGGTATCTTCAACGTTTAGTATTCCCATTTCATGACTCCCTTTCCCCCAATTCATGAGCGCTAGTCCAAGCTTTGTGGTGAACACTCCTGGTTCTACTTGAACGCCATCATATTCATGCCCTTTAATCGCGGTGAAGAAATCCAATCTTCCTCCTTCTTTGGTTTCCGCAAGAACTTGCTTTTTTAATTCTTGATATTTTACGCTATCAGCTTGCGCGTAAACTGTACCTGAAATCAACAACAAAGTCAATAGTCCGATAATATGTCTCATGATTATTCTTTTTGTAATGGCTGCCAACGTTTAGCTATAAGGCGTGGGATGTTTTTTTCATTTCTATTTTGAATTAAGTCAACTGTTAAATTTTGTTTAGCGCCGCCAAAACGCTCAACTAAAATCTCATGAATGGCTAAAACTTCATTCAATCCAATCATTTAGCCAATCGTTCTAAGGGGCTCTTATCCTGTGCCAGAATCTCACGCAAGTCCCTCGCCAACTTAACATGATTGTTCTGTTGCCCTTCTGCCTGCTTGAGAAAAGCTAAAACGTCTTGAAGAATACTCTCAGGGACATTGTCCAGCGACTTTTGAATCTCCGATTTAAGTTCTTTAACCGTCATAGATGTCCAAGTTACAAAAAATACATAAGATCATAATTCAGGGTCAATGCGGCACATCATTTCATCTTTAATAATTCCGACACACATTTTTTCCGTTGACCATGAAAGTCAATCCTCCCATCATCTCCTTTTCCTCTACTCGGGAGATGTCAGCAAGAGACTCTCTAATTCTATTTGCAAGTTTTTCATTGTAGGCCATATGAAATTAGTAAGTTTCAGACTTTTTCTTAATGCGCTAAGTCCAGTATGCAAGAATAACCGCAACCAGTATAGCTGAGGCAAGATTGTATCCGCTGTTGATGAAGAACAACTTCCACGAATGCCTTTCCCAAACGATTTTGCTCAAATGAACCGGAACAAAGAATCCAAGCCAAACCGACAATGCTGAATTTACTGCAAAGGACATTGTCCCCATCTCATTCGAGTTCGGGAAATATTGCCAGCCTGCTAAATAGAACGCAAGTACCCATACAAAGAGAAAATTGCCAATGATTGAAACCATCATTCCCTTCATCATTTGTTTTTTGTCCGGTCGCATGTTTGGGTCGTAACCCATTTCCTTTGTCCAAGGTTTCATAAATATGGCTGCGTACCACACGAAGCCGAGAATGAAACTGAGCAGAACGCAAACTGCCACTGCTACGAAATTTGTGTTAAGCTCCATGCGATTACTTTTTGGTTAATGATTTTATGACTGTTTCCATTCTCTTGAACGCTGAACCCCAACCATTGTAAAAGCCCATCTTTTCCTGTGCTTTGGCGTAGTCTTCTGTTTCATGCACAACGCTGAAGGTGAAATTTGTTTTGTCCCCATCTTCTTCAAACAAGACATGAAGTTCAACTCCTTCGGTCATTGGTTTGAAATCAGCAGTCGTCACGATTTTCTTGTGTTTTTCAATCTCCAAATACTTTCCTTCCGAAACGAATAGATTTCCGTCTGGCATTGGCATGCTGTATTTCCATTTTCCACCAACCTTGAAGTCATGCTCTACGACTTGAATTTTCATTCCTGGAGGAGCCCACCATTGAATTATGTGGTCAGGATTTGTCCAAGCGTCCCAGACCAATTGGACTGGCGCATCAATTACTTTTGTGATTGATAGCGTGCGGCTTTTTTTGTTGTCTGAATCACTCATTTTTTATTTTTTAATTTTAGCTGATTGACATATTTCTCGAATGAGTCAATTCTTGACTCCCATTGCTTTTGATATTTCTCCAGCCATAAGAAGGCTGGAATTAAGTTTTGGGGTTTGATTACACAGTACCGTTCACGCCCGACTTGTTCTATCTCTACGATGCCGCACTCAGTCAAATGCTTGATGTGTTGTGAAACAGCAGGTCGGCTAATATGAAACTCGTCAGCAATCGCATTTAGGGTCAACGGCTTTCTTGCAAGCAAATCAATAATCTTGCGTCTGTTTGGGTCAGCGATTGCTTGGAAAACGTCTCGTCTTACTTCTGTCGGCATAATATGTAAGTAATTCCTTACATAAATAAAAGGGTAAGTATTCACTTACGCAAATTATTTCGTAGAAATTTTAGAGTCTACATAGTCGGGCTGTCGACGTGTTATTTTTTTTGGGGTTTCGTCAGCCGTTAATTTGTTCCCCGTGTCGTGGGTGGGAGAGGCAGGCTCTTTTGCATTGCTTTGGTTTGAGTGTCGGACGTGCGGCAATGTAAATGTGCCTGACTGCGCGAAGTCCACGTTACTTTGTTGGGCGGCAATTACACACAACGTGTAAATATAAGAGTGTCCTCTGATCGTTGGTGCACCTTTCGCGCTAGCTGCAGTACAACACCAACGATGGCGAAAGTTCTTTATCTTTTTTGAGCCTTGACAAACGAAAACCCGGGCGCCTCTCTCAGATGCGTCAGGGTTACTGAATGAAAACCTGCTTCTTCCAGCCATTGCCTGACAACGTCAAAGTCATAAGCCCGTCCACCCGCAAAGGCAAACAGGTTCCATCCAATCATAGCGGCAACACCTTTTACAAAAAGAGAGCCCTCTACATTGGCGAATTGATCAAGAATGGCGATAGCACCATTGCTCGTTGTCGCATGAGCAATTTTTCTGAGTAGCGCCTTGTTGCCTTCTTCATTCAGTCCGTGTATGATGTTGCCCAGAAAAATGAAATCAAATTTTTCTGCTGGTAAATTTTCTTTTTCAAAATCGGCTTCAAACAAGTCAATTCTACTGGCTACGTCTTTTTCCTGCGTCAATGTAATTTTTGCGTTGTCCAAACCCACAGCCCAGTCAAGGACGGTTGCTTTCAGGTCAGGATATTTTCTGCAAAATTCTACACAGTACAATCCATGTGAGCCACCGACGTCCAACATTCTTTTGGGCGAAAGTGGCAGTTTCATACGTGATACCACTTCTTTCACCATGGATGAACCCAGCCAGCGCATCGCCACCTGAAATGAAGTTGCTACTTTACCATCTTTCATCATTTCATAACCTACCAGTCCGCCGGGAGGATCTGTTTTCACCGCCTCGGTGGCATTGTTCAGATTTTCGTTGAGTGATCTGAAAAACAGAACCATGTCGGGAAAAAGGTCAATCGGGAAAGACCGCAGCGTGGCTTTTGTCAAGCTGTAATGGCTTCCTCTTTTCGATACATAGCCGATGGGTATCAGGCTATTCAGCAGGATCTCCACGCCACGCTGGGAACAATCGGTTTTTCGACTGATTTCTTCCAGCGTAAGCGGACCGTTTTTTAAATGGTTAAACAGTTTAATGTCGCCCGCTGTCAGCAAAGCCGAAGCCTGAAACAGGCTCACTCCACTATCAAGCAACACGGTTGGAATGATTCCGAAATTGATGAGCAGACGCTCAATGAAATTGGGCTTTAGTGGCATATCATAATTGTTTAAAAGTCACCTATTATGTCCGTGTCAGTTTTTTGGCATGACCGCCAACGTGTAAATATAGGAATGATTTCCCCCACGCCATCGTTGGTGCACCTTCGCACTAGCCGCCGCGCAACACCAACGATGGCGAAGCGTTGTCAGCCAACGTTTTTATTTTTTATTTCCTGACCGAATGAATTTATTAATGCACTAAAGAAATTCCTTTCACTCGTCCGTATTCTTTTCCGTATACTCGAAAATGGAAAAGAGGTCCAGTTTGATTCTTCGTGCTTTACTGAAAGTTCTTCTCCTAAGTTATCCCTGACATATATCCATTTGTACCCTAATTCCGTAACGAAGCAATATCCGAGTCCAATACCTAGAATCACTACGGCATTTTCTCTTCTCTTTTTACTCCACCAAGTGCCTTTCTTTAATACAGGATATATTTCATCTAAAACTTTCGATGTTATCTCACCCGTATCATTCACTTTATTCTCCTTAATAATTTCTCTTAGTAGGTTAATACCTTCGTCAATGAATTCTTCCTGTTCTTGAGAAATTGGCAGTTCATGGTAATTCGCTAAGTCCACGCTTAATTCAATTTTAGTTAATTTGTTTTCTCAATCAGTGATGGATTGACTCCCAGCCGCACAACCGTCGACTGATCGCTGGTCAACTTACTCCCTGTTTATAGATTTTCACTTGCTCCCATTTACCATTGGATTTTTTGTATAAAGCGATGTTTCCGCCTCCAGCCAACCAGTCACACTGTGTCCACCAACAAAAAAGGCAGTACTCCCGATTAACAGTAAATACCGGAAAGCCAAAGGTATTTAAACATTCTCCGTACTTTTTTCTGAATTTCACCCAGCCATTTCCTTTCACAATATTTTTGAAAATCCTCTTTGTTTTGGTTCCCTTAATCACGGTGGCTCCCCTTATTTGATTTTGTTTCCACTCATAGTCGGCGACACAGGCGAGTTGTACGCAGATAAATTTCACATCCTCTGTGGTAAATAATGTATCCTTTAATACCAGGCTATCAATTCCAAAAAATCCAATATCCGTCTCACTGGATAAATTGAATTTGGAGGTATCACTGGTGAATGAATCGTTAATGAAAGCCAGGGCAAATTTCAGATCAACACCGTCACAGTCTTTTTTGTTAACCACCGGTAGTTTCAACGGCTTGCTCCCAAAATCAAGTAAGTCATTGTCCACTGAAAGCTGTATTTCAACAAACGAGCTTTTATAAACTTGTAGTTCATAGGGCTTGAAGCCCACGTATGTAATGGAGAGTAATACCGAATCTGCTCTGGTGTTTAATTCAAACTCTCCGTTTGTGTTTGACAGGGTGCCAACAACGGAACCTTTAACAACAATACTGGCGCCGGGCAGCGGTTCGTTATGCGTGTCAGTCACTCTCCCCGTAATCTTCAGTTGACCAAACGCGGTGGTCGCGTTTAATAAAATGAATATTGAAAGGAGTCGAATGGAAACCTGGCATTTATCAGGGTGAGAAAGGTATTGCTCCGTCATCCTTATTACTGCTAACGCTGGGGTATAGGCGTTTTCGGGGTGGGAGGCCTTGTTCAATGACGAAGGAATGACAAGGCCGACTTCGGCTACACGGGCCCCTACACCAAGCGTGTTAATAAGTAAATCTAAATATTTACACTGCATCCCGCAATGGGTTGTAGCTATTGTTGGCGGCTGGGAGCGGCGTTGCTTCGGCGATGTCATTCAGTGGCTGAGCGGGTGTGTGGGTGTGATCGGTGGTGAGCTTCGCGACTGCACAAAACCGACGATGGCGAGAGGCTATACACATTTTGTTGACGTTTTGGCCACCTATCGTCTCCTTCGAGCTTGTCCCCGAGGTGTAGCATATACATAAAGATTATTCCAAATGAGACATATAGAAATAGGCTGTCAACATGGAAAAAACCGTCGAGCCGCATTCCTATGAGCATGATAGCAGCTGGGATTACGGAGTAAATTACGTAGCCAATCGAAAAAAATAGAAACACTTTAAATATTACAAGCACTCCACCGAGAAGCTGCTCGCGTAAGGTCGCTGGTCTATAAGTATCGGAAATTCTTTTGTTGATTTTTAATTCTAATTCCTCAAGGGTTTTACTGTCCCTTTTGGATCTCCTTTTTTTGATTGATTTCCCTGTCCTCAAGGTCTTTTTTATATTTTTTAACTTCGTGCCTTTGAACTATAGGTCATCCATCGCCTTTGCCTTTATTATATCACTATTAATTTTATCGCGATATGTTAATTGCACAAAACAACGCAATGCACTGTCGTGTTCGATTGACAATTGAATGGTACCCTGCTCCATTTTAAAGGTTGTATTGTATTTACATCTGTCAAATTTAGTTGAATGCATTCTAGAGTTATCATCGTCCGGTCCTAAGCCATCAAATTTCTCTACGGAATTTGATGGTTTTCCATACTTTTCAGTTAACATCTCTTTCAATGAGAAATAATTGGACGAAAGTGTTGACCAGGTGTCTTGTTTGGGAAACATCACCGTTATTTTGCTGACCAAATCCTTTTGCTTCAATGTAGCTACTCCTACAGTACAATTCTTGTACGATGCAAAGTCACCTTCTAATATGGCGATTCCATCCTCAGTACGTATGAGAGTAAATCCGTTCTGTTCCATCTTTGAAATATAAGTACGGAGTGTTCCATCAATGGGAACTCCTTTGAATACAAGATGGGTAGATGACTCAGTTTTAGCCTGAGCAAATGAGATCATCGCTATTAACGCAAAAATAGCTGTGGTCATTATCTTTTTCATGTTGTATAGTTTTACATACCAAGTGTTTTCAATCAACCAATTCCATTCCTAGCATCGAAATGAAGCGAATGCGTGTGGGTGTGATCGTTGGTGAACTTCACGCCTTCAACCGCGCAACACCAACGATGGCGAGACGTTGCTAAATTAATAAAACGATTTCAATTTTTGTCGGAACCCCAAGCTGCCATAAACACTCTGTTAGGCGATGGTTCGCTTATCTAGATATTCAGAAATGAGCTTTGTTATACAGCTTGCGTAATGTTGTCCTTGTAAAATGAAAATGTTTTTAAACACTGGATTGTCGTATTCATTTTTAAGACTATTCACCATCCAGGACGAAGGATGGACATATTTTGAATACAGTTTGAAAAAAGCTTTATACTCAAGTTTATTATTTGTTTGTTCTGCGAGGTGACTGACAGTCCAACTTTTTGAAGGAGTTAGACCATGGTTTTTCATTAGCTCTCTAATGTAGTCCATTCTATCTTGAATAAGTTTTATACTTGTTTCGGATGTGTTTGCAGTTTTTAGAGATATGAATCCTTCATTAATTTCTAATTCCTCATATGCTTTTTGACTGAGAAATGCTTCAGCCTTAGAAGGATCTTTAATGATGTAGGCTATCAGCAAATAGCACTCGAAAAGATTTCTAGCTGAAATAGCATTATACTCAATTGGAAAATCCTGATGTGAAATCAAGCGGGCAAAAAGTACACCTGTATAATTGCTTAGGGCTCTTAAGGCAAATAACAGATAGTCTTTCCCTTGTTTATGAAGTAGTTTAGAAACTTCTTCATTCAATACCGAAATTACTCCACGCAGATTTGTATTTACATTATCGGTAGACCCATAAATAACTTTATCTCCAAATTTCATAGAACTAAATAAAACCATCGCCTAACGTTTAGGTATGTGACGTTGCGGGCTTGGAGGGCAAATGAAGGAGGAACGACTGATTTGCCCGACTACTCCGAAACTGTCCCACATGACCGAACGTTGTTTGAAAACTAAACTACAACTTTACACTACACCCCGCAATGGCACATACCTTTTGTTGGCAGCCGTGCCTTCACTCCTCCACTTTTGTTGTGTCCTTAGATTTTCTCAATATCGTCAGCAAGGTGTCGGCAAGTTTTAATGCTGGATTGTGTTTGATAAGACTATCTCTTTCTTCCGCAGTATAACGTCTTAATCCAACTGTGTCGGGTGGTTGAACATAACCCTTGTGAATCTCTTCAGTGTTCATTAGTTCATGATTGTCCGCTAGACCTATTTCAATATATCGAGTTCCCAAAATGTCAGAGTGAATTGTAAAAGTTGAACCCTTTGTCAGCTTGATGTTTCGTCCCACCCAAACTGTCGCGAGTATTTTCTTATCGTCATCCAACTCCAAATCCTTTACTTGTCCAACTTCCATTCCTTTTACAATTACTTTGTCTCCTTCTGTCAGTCGGTCAACATTGTCAAACTGGACTTTGTAGTATTCGGAGTCCGAACAGCTAATAAGTCCCAAGAGTAAAATAAAAGTCAGAATATGTTTCATTGTCTATTTGTCCTGAAGGTATGGCTGCCAACGTCTAGCTATAAGGCGTGGCGGCACACCGAAATATAAAAATTCAATATCAACCGTGCCGCCATGACTTATAGCTTTTGTTGGCGGTAGTTAACCTTTTGCGAGATACTTTAATCGAACTAATTTTTCATTATCTTCTCTCGCGATCAGTACTAGGGTAAGTTCGTTAATAGTCAGACTTTCAATTTTCCAAATAATGTCTTGTCCCAGGTCATTACCTTCTTTATCGAAAAGCCTTATCTCCTGGTCAATCACTTTATACGAGATCGTTTCCGATCTTCCGCCCCCTTCAAAGGTCAATTGCCTCTCGCTCCTCATGTCAAGCAGTTTCATTTCGTCCCCAAGTCCTCCCATCCCGGACAAATGTTCAACGGAATTCAATTTCCAAATCTTGTTTAGTTTTTCGTCCCTTGATTGACCGCGCATAATCGTCACACAAGTTATTAACAGCCCTACTGTCCAAATTATTTTATTCGAAGTCTTCATTGTCCAAGGTTAATTACCGCCAACAACCGTATATCAGCAATGCTGATACACCCTTTGTACCGACTCGGTGCTACCCGCGCCCCGATTGGTATCCAATCTAAAGATTTAAAGAATTGCAACCATTTCAAAAGCAATCCCGAAATTATCGAACGGACCACCAATGCTGGCCCGTTGAAATCTGTTTGTTTTTGGGGTTTCCCAAGAATTTGCAACGGTCCTGAAAAGACCCAAGCCCAAACAAATTCACGATGCGGATATAAACGGATAGCTTTCGCGTAGCTGAACGATGTTAAAAATCCGCCACCGCCGTCAAATCATGAAACCGCATCACACTCATCCTTACCCCAATGGTAAACTCATGCGTGGCGTAGCTCGTGCCCACGGATTTGTTGGTGGGTAGTTCGAAGATGTAGCCGATGCGCATCACGTCGCCGAGGTGGAGCTTAGCCATGAAGCCAAAAGTATTCATGCTGCGGGTAAACATACCGATGGTGTAGCTGTCGTCGGCGCTGAGCGTGGCGCCAAAGTCTACGTTCACGGGTGAGCCTTGTACGGCGCGCGCCAGCACAAAGGGTTTTACTTTGAGCCGCGAGGAAACGGTGAGCACGTACATTAGATGAAGGTAGGCGTGCCGGCTATACAGTATAACCGGTGTATCATCGATCGTTGCCGAAGCATTCAAAAGATTGGGCACGGAGAAGCCCGCGTAGATATGATCGGATGAGTAAATGATTCCGGCACCCACACTGGGTTTGAACTCGCTCAGGTTGCTCTGAAATTTTGGATCGGTCTCGTCTACTTTCAACGCGCTGTAATCTCCTTTGTAATTCACCATGCCGCCACGGAGACCAAAAGAAATTTTCTGATTGTTGCTCAGCAGTAGGTGATAGGCATAAGACACCAGCATCTGCGTGGTCTTGTCTGATCCAATTTCATCCGTCAGTGCAGTAAGCCCAAGTCCCATCCGGTTTTCCATCAGCGCGATGTGACCGGTAGCATTCATCGTTACGGGCGCGCCGTCAAACCCTGTCCACTGTACGCGGTAGGCGGCGAGGGCCGTCAGGTCTTTGGAGTAGCCGGCGTAGGCAGGATTGAGGATAAAAGGATTGAACAGGTATTGTGAGTACAGCGGATCCTGCTGACACCAGGCGGCGAGCGTCATCATCCACAGTACCATGGAGAGTATCGTTTTTTTCATGCTCATCGCAGTAAGGTTAAGTAACCCGACATGGGCTCAGGCCCGCCGGAGAATTCAATTTTATAGAAGTAGGTACCCGAAGGCAGGTCGCTGCCGCCGTTGGTTATTCCGCGGAAGACGCGATCGTCGTTGTTGTAGTCGGAGACATCGAATACCACATCGCCCCAGCGGTTGAAGATCGTTACCTTGTTTTGCTGCGCGCCTTCAACCACGTCGATATACTTCAACAGGAGAAAATCATTCTTACCATCGCCATCCGGTGTGACACCATTGTACACCACCACGGCGCCGACTACTTCGATGTCCAGCACTTGCGTGACACAGGCGCCGGCGAGATCGCAGACGAGGAGGGTGATGCGATCGGTTCCTGTAAAGGGTAGTCCGGTGTAGTCGATCACGAGGTTGTACGATGCATCAATGGAAGCGCTCGCCCCACGAGACGTTGTCGTACTCGCGAGCTGCAGTGTTGAGAAATCCAAATTGTTGTCGGGATCGCTGACGATGGTGGTGAGGTCGAGTGTAACCATGCCTTCAATCGTGCTGGCCAGCGGACTGTTGTCGATCACCGGTGCCTGGTTCGTTGGATTACCGCCACCACAAGGCGGAGTAAGCACACTCACAGCGACCGGATCGGAGGGAAGACTCGGACAACTTCCGCCGGTAGTAACGGTAAGAAAGTAAACACCCGATTGAGAAACCGTGATGGTCTGTGTCGTCGCTCCCGTTGACCAGATGTATCCGAAACCCGCGGGGCCAGTTAAATCAACGGTGCCTGTTCCGCAGATCGTTGTACTACCCGTGATCGTAATGGCTGGCTTCACTGGAGACGCAATCACAGTAACACTTACCGAGTCGGACGCGGGACTCAAACACGTTCCGCTTCCGGTTTGCACTGCATACTTGCCACTCGCGTTGACGAGGATCTGTTGTGTCGTTTGTCCGTTGGACCAGAGGTAGTTCGAAAAACCAGCAGGCGCAGAAAGAAAAATACTTCCGCCCTGGCAGAAACTGATGTCGCCTGTCATGTTCAGCACAGGTTTGGCAATAATGGTGACCGTGGCGATGACAAGGGTTCGCGCACTTTCGCAGGTAGTAGCGGGATCGAACGTGCTCACATAATAATTTTTCGTGGCGCTTAAGGAAGGCGTGACAAACGTTGATCCTGTTCCAGCGACGGTTGTCGTCAGGTTGTCTTCATACCATCGATAGGTTTGTGTTCCGGTAGCGCCGCTGGCGAGCAGTGTTACACTTCCCGCGCCACAACGGCTGGCCCCCGTGCCCGTGGGTTGGGCCGGCGGCGAGCAGGAAAGGACATCGAACGAAGCGATTTGTAATTCGCTCCAAATTCCGTCGCTGTCCTGCACGCGCATGCCGATGGTGTGTGTTCCTGGCGGAACCGCTGTCATCGCGATGGCGAAAGTTTGGTTGACGGTTGGTCCAGGTGTAGTAATGGTGAGTGGCGTTGCGTTGCCATCGCCCGGATCGGTGTCGATGAAATATTCAGCAGCGACGATGTCGCCGACATTCGCAGCGATGGGGGAGACGTAAAATCCGCGGCTTTCAAAAATTCCCCAGCGACCGTCGGCACCTTTCATTCGAATGGTGAGAAAATGAAATCCTGTTGACAGCGCTCCGACCGGAATGCTCGCCGTGAAGTTGAGGTTGTTCCCCGAGGTAACAGGAATAGGCGTACCGCTTCCCTCGCCCGGGTCAGTGTCGAAGAAAAATTCTGCGGCTGTAATCACGGAGGCGTCAGTCACGCTGCCTGAGATATAAAATCCTCTCGCTTCAAAGATTCCCCACTTGCCGCTGGCATCTTTCGTGCGGATGGTGAGAAAGTGAAATCCCTGACCGAGTCCACCCGTGGGAAGCGTTGCCGTGAAACTCACGTTCGCTCCCGGTGTCACTGGAAGCGGCGTACCGCTTCCTAGTCCCGGGTCGGCGTCGAAGAAATATTCGGCGGCTACTATGTCCGGTACATTTGTCGTCGTGGTGGTGATGTAGAATCCGCGTGCTTCGAAAATTCCCCAGCGGCCGGTTGTTCCGCGCGTGCGAACGGTGAGGAAATGAAATCCGTTTGAAAGGCTCGCGGTCGGTACGCTGATGACAAAGTTTACGTTAGCGCCGGAGGTAACGGGAATGGCGGTACCATTTCCCTGACCCGGATCGCTGTCGATAAAATATTCCGCTGCTGAAATGTCGGCGGAGTTTGTCGTCGCTGCCGTGATGTAGAATCCCCGACTCTCAAATTCTCCCCACGGCCCGCCGCTTTCCTTCACGCGGATCGCGAGAAAATGAAATCCGTTCGACAAGGATGCGATGGAAATCGTAGGGTTGAAGGTGATATTGTTTCCCGTGGTTCCGAGGGTGATGGATGTTCCATTACCGGGTCCGGGGTCTGTATCAAAAAAGTATTCCGCGCGCACAATCTGCGCGCTGGCGACCCGCGAAAGGATGAGCAGGAAGGCCAGCATCAAAAATACCTTTCGCCAGGACGTAGCCGTTCTCCAGCCGGATGAGTGTGATTGCCTCATGTTTGTATTCGGCTTCGGCTAGTTGCTCTTGCGTGCGTCGACTGTAACGTTGAGTGTTCCGCCCGGCGTTACAGTAGGGTTGGTGATGTTCATGCTGTAAATCCGTGGCAGCCGGCTGTTGCGGCTGTTCGTCCAGTTGAGACTTCCCGTGGCATCGTAGAGCAAGCCCAAATCTTTGCCGTCGCTGCCGCTGTTGTTCGCTGCGCCGGCGGCAATGGTAAAGTTCAACAGTCCTGAACCGTTGCCGCTGTTCACGGATGTTTGATCGAACATACCGGGACTTGTGTTGGCTACATTTCCGCCACCATCCACGTTGCTGTTCACGGCCCACGGTGTGCCATTGGCTGTAGCATTCCCAGAGTTGAGTGTAACGTTGTTTGTGATGTTGTTATTGAACGTGCTGAAGCTCACGTTGCCTACATTCGCCTGGTTGAAAATATTATTGGTGAAGGTGATGAAGCGACAGTTTGTAGAGAACATAGGGATATTGCCGCCTCCGCCATTGTTGTTGCTGTAGAAAAGGTTGTGATCAAACCGGATGTTGACCGAGTTGGTGAGACCATTGTACTGCGAGCTGATGCAACAGGTATTAAAGTAGGTGATGTTGTTTTGGAACAGGAAATTCTGGTAGGTGGCACTGGCGGTGAAGTTCAGGCTGCTGTAAATAATATTTCCTTCGAACAGGTGACCCGTAGCATTCAGGTCCCATTGAATCGAATAGTTGAATTGACATCGGATAAATCGCAGGTTGTTGACCGGGAGGTCACCGCCTACAGCATTCCGGTTAGGGTAAACATAGCCGTTGATGACGAGACCCTGTATTTCCGAGCCATCCGGTGTTCCACCGGCTGGTGAATTTCGAATCGTGACACCGTCGACGACAGCTGTGTGCGGAAGGTTCTTATCCGGCGACCAACCTGGGCCAATCACACAAATTTTCTTATCGAGGATAGTAAAAGCGGCGTATGAATTCGGACTGCCGTAGACGTAAACCGTGTCGCCATCGGCGCTGGCGTCGATGGCAGTTTGAATGGTGCTGTACTGCGCCAGTGTAGATGGATTACTGCTGACGGTGCGGACGGTAGCCATAGCGGATGCGCTCAACAGCAGTAAGCTGCACGCCAAGAGGAGTTGTTTGGTTTTCATAAAGCAGGTTAGATTAGAAAATCGCCAAGGCAGGAAGTATCGGACCAGCGATTGCCAGTCGCGCAACAAGCCAACTTTGACTCTATTAATTTCGGAAAAGCGTTAAAAAGTCACACCTCCATGATGATGTAGTTCACGGTTCACGGTTGACAGTTCACGGTCGTGTGGGACTGGTGTGTTAGCTGGTGAAGGTGTAATGAGCCAGTGGTTCAGAAATCAGTAAATACCATCTTGGATTTGAAAATAGGTCGTTGCTTCGAAGCAGAAATATTTTGCTGAGAGCACACTTCGTTACGCCAGCGGATCGGGCGGAACCTCCTATCCGGATTGCAGCTGGCGTTTGGAAGATCGAAGTTGGAGGCGACACGCAGGCGTGCCGCCTCCAACTTCGATCTTGACTAGTTGAGTTTGAGGGCAGCGCACACTCGTGTGCGCTGCACTCAAACTCAACTAAATGCGCCACCTACGTCCTGTGAGAGAACTAATTAATTTCCGTGGCGCAACGAAGTGCGCCCTTGAATAGCAAGGGTACATAGGTTTGGAGGATCGAAGTTGGAGACGACATGCAAGCGTGTCGCCTCCAACTTCGATCTTGCTATTGTTGAGGTCCGCAGTCCACGGTCGACAGTCGACGTTGTGCGGGAGTGAGTGAAGGGTTTGAAATTGGATCTAGTGATCGACGAGCAACTTCTGAAAAGATCTGCGCGGGCCCTGGAGGATTTCTACGACGTACAATCCTTGTGGCAATGACGAGACATCGTATTCATTGAATTGATTCTCGGGATGGAGTTCCATCATGGTTACGCCAGTCTGGCTGATGAGGCGGACGGATACATTGTCTTCAGTTGAATTGAGAATGTTGATCGTGCTGCTGGCGGGGTTAGGGAAGATGCTGAGGTCGTTCACCAATGGACTCGTGTCCAGGTAGATTACATCGGAGTACGTATACTGCCCATCAAAGTCGGTTTGTTTGAGGCGGAAGTAAGAGTTTTTGTAGAAGATGTTCTTGTACGTGGTGGAATAATTAATCGGCACGTTCGAATTGCCGGCGCCCTTAACCGAATCGATCTCGATGAAATTTATTCCGTCACCCGAATATTCAACGGTGAAGTAGTCGTTGTTAATTTCCGTAGCGGTTCTCCAATTCAATACAACATCCTTCTCTACTAACCTTCCCGTGAAGGATACCAATGTTACGGGCAGGACTGCTGTCGTATAAACCGTTATCCGAATATGGTCTACTTGCAACGTTCCACTTTGGTGAATGGCGCTGAACAACACGCCGAAGTTGGGGTTGTTGATTTGGGCAGGCGTCCACGTGGTGCCCCAAAGGTCTGTTGAACCTCCATACGTTGCATACGAGTCAGCGGTAGGCCATGGTGTTGTGCCCTGTGCATAATTACTTCCGACTGCACCGCCGGCGCGCGTGAGCCGCACATTGTTATCCAGGCCGGTGGCGGCTCTCAAGGTGAAAGCAACAGCAACTTGCCGGTTCGCGTCGCCATTAAAAGTAAAGGTAGGTTGTTCGGTCGCGACTGCTGCGCTTGACTTGTTTGCTGTTTGCAAGCAGAAGCCTGACGTAGCGAAACCTGGATTGGAGAAATACATGTCGGTGCCTTCTGTAAATCCGGAGTTGATGGTGAAAGTATTTGTTCCGCCGTTCGCGACACCGGGTATCGTGTTGTTTCCGCAGGCAATCGCTGAAACGCTCATGCTTCCCACGAGTGTATTCAAAGCGGAAGCCAGTTGATAAGGAACGACGTCACCGGTAACCGTAGAGTTCCGGATCTGGAAGACCGGGTTGTATTGATCGACAAATCGAAACACCGCGCTGGAATAACCTTCCATATTTTCAACGTAGGATGAAGCGCTTAGCGTTGGCACCAGGGTTGTACTTCCCGCTGCTGCGATTCCGGGTTCGAGAAGAATCCACACTTCAATTCGGTTGGTGAATCCGCCAGCCGCGCCGACGGTGAATTCACCCACGTTCGTCATCGCCTGTCCGCCATACGTCAGGGCGGTAACATCTGTGGCGCCATCGCCATTCTCGGTTGAAGCAATCACGACAAGGCAACGGTCGGTTCCTGCAGTAATGGTTTTTGTCAGGCCGGTCGACCACGCGTCTCCTAATGTAACAGCGGTAACAGTCGGTGTGCTGCGCTCAACTTCAACCTGAATTCCGTTGATGGTTGAGGTTAAAGGAATGGAAAAATTAAAATTGGTTGCAGATAAATATCGGGTGAAGCCCCTTGTTGTAACCGTGCCGTATGCGTTGTCGGTAGCGGCAGAATTGCCTGGGTTGGTCCAGTTGTTCGTACCAATGGCAGCATTGTTAGCGGTCGTGGCCGGATTGTTCGGCCCGAAGGTTTGTCCCCAAACTACGGCCGGGGAGATCGTCACACTTAAAAAAACGGCCAAAAATGAGGCCCGTGACAGTGTGGACCAAAAAAAGGGCCCACGGAAGTTGCACTTCAACATGTTCAGGTTCAGGTATTCTAGCCCAAAGGTACTGAAATAATTTAAATACCTGAAAAATAAGGTATTGCGAAACTGGCGGGCTTTTAAAAAGAAAACACCTCGGTTAGGAGGTGCCTTCGGATTTCAGACAACGTGTAAACCTAATGACCTTATTGTGGCAGCGTGAACTTGAATGGTAAAACCATTCTCACAGACACCGGCCTGTTGTTTTGCATAGCCGGTTCCCAATCTTCCATCAGGGAAACCACGCGTACCGCTTCCTTGTCATAAGCAGGATGTATTCCCTTGATGACTTGTATATCGACAACATCACCTTTGCTATTCACCACAAACTGAACATACACGACACCCGCCAGTGGCGTCGTACGCGGCTGGTGTAGTTTCTTCTTCAGGAATCTCACCATCGCTTCGGCTCCACCTTTGTAAGTGGCCTGAATTCCCATCACGATCGGTTCAGTCGGTGGAACTATTGCTGGTTCTGTGCCTTCGCCGTTTCCGACCAACAGGGTATTGTCACCAACATCCGCATTCGTATCATCAAGGCCGTCAACGCCGGCGACGTACGGCTCGATTTGGTCATCCGTTGTCGGAGGAATAACCTCATCGGGCGTGACCCGCGTGGGCATTGCATGATCATGTTGAATCCTTCGAACGATTGGTCTTTGGGGTTTTTGTGGCGTCTCGATCTTGATGGCATCATCCAGTTTGATGACGTCGGTGAGGTCCGGCAACATTCCAGCTTTCACCACATGCTCGTCGCCGCCGCGATCAAGCAGGAATGCCAGCATTACCAGGGCAGCCAGTATGTGCGCACCGATAAATGATTTGACCACATTGCCGTCGTACGACGTTCGTAGGCGGTAGGCACCGTAAAGTTTGTTTCTTTTTTCGAATACGAGCTCGTCCATGTTCCGGAAATCACCTGATGTCGTTTCCATAGAGTTGAAGTTTAAGTTTTGAAAAATGAACCAAAGGCCTTTGGCCTCATAATCCGGGTCAGGGAGGAAAGTCACGGGTAACGGAAGATTTTTGGATTTTTCTTGACGGCTGTTAGCGGTGCCGTTTTCGAGGGTTGGCGTGTTTACGCGCACTCGAACGGTGTTGTATTTCTGTTGTGTCGATTTTCGTCGAGCACCCACGGTGGGTCGAACACCCAGGTTCGGTCGAATACCCACGGTTGAAACCGTGGGCTTTGGATTATGATGGGAGGCAGGATTATTAGGTCGAACACCCACGGTTGAAACCGTGGGCTTGAATTTACATCGCGGAAACGATGTCGAATTTGGAGTAGAAGTAGATTGTGTTATGCCTCACCCCTGGCCCCTCTCCGAAGGAGAGAGGTACGATGGAAGTGTCTCGTTACACCAGCCCCGTTAGGGGCGACCTATTGGTAGCCCTGAGCGAAGCTCAGGGTAATTAATTTGACAAGAATGAATCGCGCCATAGGAAACCGTTGTGCGGGTGGTGAATGTTCTGGCGCGGAGAGATGAAAGGCCCATCATGTGATGGAGAGATTCATCCACGGTTCTGAGTGATCGAGCACCAACGTCGGTTCGAACACCCACGGTTGAAACCGTCGGCTTGAATTTACATCGGGGAAACGATGTCGAATTTGGAGTAGAAGTAGATTGTGTTATGCCTCACCCCTGGCCCTCTCCGAAGGAGAGGGGTACGATGGAAGTGTCTCGTTACATTAGCCCCGTTAGGGGCGACCTATTGGTAGCCCTGAGCGAAGCTCAGGGTATTAATTGATAAAAATGAATCGCGCCATAGGAAACCGTTGTGCGGCAGGTGAATGTTCTGGCGCGGAGAGATGAAAGGCCCATCATGTGATGGAGAGATTCATACACGGTTGAAAAACCTTGTTGAAACCGTGGGCTTTGATTAAGATGCGTAAAGGGTATGGTTATTTACCGCATTGGAACCCGTCCCAAATGCCTTTGAAGTCATTCCAAATCGGGTGGGTATGGGGTTGGGGAGAGACGGAAAGGAAGATTCCCTTCTTGCCATTTCCCTTGCACAGCTTTACCGCTACGTCAACATTGAGCGTCATCGGTTTCTGACGGTGGTAGTCCAGCATCTCGATGGTGACGGCGTAAGGTTTTTCAGGATCATTCGTTTCCGCAACGTGCGCGACGGTTGGGATGACAACGGAGGCCGGAATATTTCTGGGTTCGATGTTCCTTTTCACCAACCCATTGTAGTATTCCTCCAGATAACTTTTCAAAGACGCCGCATCGAGTGACGCGTCGGCATTGACATACCATAGGAAACAGTATGACCAGTGCTCCACGCTCGTGGTGTCGCCCCATCCGGGAGCAAACCTAAGTTCCTCCGTGCCAGCGAAAGGAATACCTGGCGCAAAGTCAATCGGAAACGGAATCAGTTCAGTATTCCAACCTTGCAATTCAGGAAGAACGTGGTTCTGAGTTATTGCAGTTTCAGTGTCGTCAGTGTGGGCCTGCTTCTGCCGGCAGGCGATGATCAATGATGTTCCAAGGATAAAGGCAACAATGTATTTCATAGGCAAATCAATGTACATGTAAATCGTGATATCGCTCGCGGGTCAGACACCAACGGTTAACCTTTTGGTGAAAACTGATCCATCCCGGCACCGTGTCATAAGAGGTAATGAATTCAAATCCCAGTTTCTTTAACGTCTTGTTTGGCGCTTCATTGTAGGCGTAGGGTTCGCAGTAAAGGTTTTTTAATTTGAAGCGATCGAAGTAGTAGGGGATTGACAACTTGACAAGTTCATAGCCGAGTCCGGTTTTTCGAACGTCGCTTCGCCACATGTGCAGGTGCATATAACCCTCTTCCCCAAACATGATCTTGTTGATGTTGGAGTGGCCGATCGCCTCGCCGTTGAATAACCAGATGATATAATAAAACTGTTTTTTCTCCAGGGGCGCTTCAAAATTAGTTTTGAGGATATCCAGCCATTTCTCGCGCGAAGGAAGTTTCGGAATGTCAACACCCATACCGACGAGAAAATCCTTGTCGCCATTCAAAAAGTAGTCGACAATTTTTTCATGATCGCTGAAAATCAATTCTCGTACGGAAACTTGATCGGATGGTGTCACGGTAAGGCCGTCAGGATGTGCTTCGGAATCATTTCGTTCGGCGGCGTATTTCTTCCGTACAGCGCAAACGAATTGTAGTTGCCTCCGGTGAACACCGTGATCATGTTAAGCTCGGGCCAGATGTTTACTTTTTGTCCACCATTACCCGTTGCCATATAGGATTCATATCTTTTTCCGTTAGCTTCAAAATCCTTATGCCGCCATAGATAACCGAATTCAACGTCATCTTTTGCAAAAGTTCTTTTGATCCAGTCGGCCGAAACAATCTGCTTGCCCTGCCAAACGCCCTGGTCTTTATACATGATTCCCAATTTCAACATGTCGCGCGGCCGGAGATACATTTGGTTAAACGTACCGGCACTGGAACTATCCGCTTTGAACCTCCATTTGTAGTTGGTGATGCCCATCGGACCAAACAAATTTTTATCAGCGTATTCAACCAGTGGTTCGTCAACGACAATCTCTACCATGCGGGCCAGGGTTTGTGGGCATCCCGAGCAATACGAAGAGCGCTTCCCGGGTTCTTCTTTCATGGGTAAGTCGAGCGTGAACTTCGCCCAATCCGGAGCCTGTATTAATTTTAATTCATTCCCCGCTGTTGACGGATCCTCGTCGTTGCAATCCATGCCGTGACGGTACGTGAGAAAATCCTTGACAGTGATTTTTTTCTTTCGCGCATCCATGTTTTCTATGGAAGGATATTCCTTCGCGAACAGCGGCATCAACAATTCGTTTTCGCTTTTCAGTTTACCCTGATCAATGGCAATGCCCACCAGCGTGCTGATAAAGGATTTTGACGCCGACCTTAATTGGTGCGGCTTGTCCATGTGATCTCCATAGAAATATTCTTCCAGCACCAGTTTGCCGTCCTTCCAGATCAGAATGCTGTGCACATCGCGGTACTCTCCTTTGATGGTTTCTTTCACCATCTTGATCAGCGAATCGGGATGAGCAAATACATCGTTGATGTCACCCACGGCAATGCCGTCACCTTTTTCCAACGGAACCTGGTATTGATACGCATCCGCGTGTTCGTAAAGTTCTTTTCGCGGAAACCAGTCGCGAGGTTCTACCGATCGGTTGATGAGCTTGAAAGTCCTTCCTTCCGTTGTGTAACTCACCACTTGTCCCTGCGCGTCACGTTGAAAGATCACGGGTTGCTTTTGCCGCGTCTCAAAGGTGTCGCGATGAATGTAGGTGAGCGGATACGGGGCATCGTCCACAATGGCATACAATAAAGTATCATACGTGGAGGGCATCAGGACTAACGTCTTCGGATTGGAATATTCGAAGAGTCCCTCGTAGGACTTCAATTCGTCATACAAAGAAGGCTTTTGATTGTTCGTGCACGCCGTCGAGAGCAAAACAACGAACATGGCGAGTTTTGGGAGAGCGGTTTTCATGGCTGGTCGATTAAGTTATAACGTTCAGAGTCCAGCCTTTTGCAAGGCTTATTTCTTCTCTGTCGCGGGCACGCGCTTCGCCGTCTTTTTAACGGAAATGAATTTGCCGATGGTCAATCCCTGGACCACGATGGAGAATACTACAATATAATATGTAATTGACAAAAACAGGTTCTGGTTAAGACTGGGATCCAAACTCAGCGCCAAAGCAACGGAAACACCACCGCGGAGTCCGCCCCACACCAAAACGGCGATGGTCGTTTTGTCGAACTTGCCGATGTTTGGAACGAGCCGGATCGGCAACCAAACGGACAAAAACCGGGCGAGCAATACGACGCCAATCCCGACGCAACCCACCATCCAGTATTGACGAATGTCGGGAATGAGCAGCAATTCAAATCCAATAATGAGGAACAGCATGGCGTTCAGCATCTCATCGATCAGCTCCCAGAATTTATCCAGGTAGTCTTTATCAGATGCAGACATTGCCTTTGCCTTGCCGTAGTTACCGATGACCAGACCCGCTGCCACCATGGTGAGTGGACCAGAGATATGAAGGTATCGCGTCACCAGGTATCCGCCCATGACCATGGCTACGGTTATCGTAACGGTGACTTTGTAATCGTAAATTCTTTTGATGCCTTGCGAACCAATGTATCCCAGCAACAATCCGATCACCAATCCGCCACCGGCTTCCTGCACAAACAAACCAGCAACATGGCTGAACGTTATTTCCACGGGACTACCCATGGCGAGCTGCAACAGGATCGCGTAGAGTAACACGGCCACGCCATCATTAAAGAGCGACTCGCCGGCAATTTTTATTTCTACCGGCTTTCGGATGCCAGCCTTTCTCAAGATCCCAATCACCGCTAAAGGATCGGTGGGTGATATGAGCGCACCAAACACCAGACACTGAATGAACGGAACCTCCATTTCGAGTAAGATGAATGCCACCTGCATCAAGGCGCCCACGATAACGGTGGAAAGTATAACACCCAGGGTGGAGAAAATTATGATCGGTACCCGTTGTTTACGGAGGTCGTGCATGCTCACATGGATCGCGCCGGCGAACAAGAGGAAGTTCAGCATGGCGCTCATGAGCACCGCCGGGAAATCCACGCTGGCAATCATGTTGGAAAAAGGTGACGCGAATTCAGGGTAAGTCTTACCGAGGGCCACGAGACTGATCGACATGATCATGGCGATGATCATGACACCAACGGTGGAAGGAAGTCTTAAAAAACGGCTGTTGAGGAACGAAAAAAATGCGGTGAGTACAACGAGAACGGAAAAAGTAAAATATAACTCCATAGGTTCGGTAGACTGCTGTTCAAGATACGAAAAAGTGAAAAGGGCTGAAACCCAAATATAGCCACCGGACAAAAAGAAACCGGCCCAGTGTAAGGAAGATGTAAGAAGTCTTTTGCTTTCGCGTGGACTGCCGGGCCTAACCCATCATCATCCCTGATATTCTTCAAGTTGCATAAATTTTAACACGGGTTATTGTGCTGAGGATTTCGCTCAGTGGTAGTAAGAATTGTCGCCCTTCCCATAACTTGCCTTTTAGTTTTAATATTGATCAAACCAAATCCAATCATGATGTACGCTTTGATTCGCCTGGCGAAACCGGTTTTAAGTGTTGCCACGTTAACGCTGCTGTTGTTCGTAACCAGTTGTGATGATGACAATGACGAGCCGTCTGGGCCCCCTACAGTGACTGTCGACAAGATTTCAGCGCACCTGGACTTTAATTTCACGGCCACCGGAAAAATTTTGCTCACCGTTCGTGACGCCGACAGTGAAGATGTAGTAACCACCGCCGAGACATCGATCGAAGGATTTACCGATGCACAAGACGGATGGATTGATTTTGCGATCTCACCGGCGGCCGAGTTGGAAGAATTGAAAACTTACCGGATTGAACTCGTCCGGTCCAAACCCAATGTACCCTACAACGATGTCGTGCTGTGGAATTCTGCCAGTGACGATGTGTATGAACACGGCGATCCTGGTGCGGTTGGCGCGACTGCACCCGATGGTGATTTTTCATTTCGGGTCTACGTCGATGGTGTGCTCGATCAAAAACAGGAAGCGACTACCGACATCAGCCTGATGAGCAACGACCGGACGTTCACACAGGAGTTCATGTTGGGGCATTAACAGACAGTTACCAAAGCACAAGCGCCAATTCCGATAGCCATCGGGACAAAGAATTATCAAATCACAAGCATCAAATTCCAAACAAATTCCAAACTCCCACTTGTAAAATTCAAACGGGAATTGACGTTTGAGATTTGGTGCTTGTGATTTGGCTTTTGTTTGTCCCGATGGCTATCGGGATTGGCGCTTGTAATTTGGCCCTTGTTTGTGTTTTGTAATTGGAAAATGAAACGCCGGCATTTCCCCCAACATACCAAAGTTGAGCAGACCAGCAGGCTTAGGAATATCTTTTCATGGTTCAGTTAAGTATTCAATCCTTTCCAGGTTTTCATCAAGTTTCGCTGAGAGAAAAAGGCACAAAGCTTCACAAAGTACCTTCGCGTAACTCTGTATAACTTTGTGTTCTTTGTGCCATGCTTTCATAATCTTCGTGCAACTGGATGATTTAGTTTTCAATACATCGGCTCCAGCACAAATTCTAGCGTCGCCGTCCCTGTTTGATATCGACATCACGGTTGAGGATCAGCACCATCTTCCGCGGCGGTCCATCCATCGACATTAGAATCGAACGTGCTGCTGATTTGACAGTAGGCCGAGGCGCAGCCAATCACCATCAACACGGCTGCAAAGCCAACGTGTGCTTTCATGTGAGAGTTAGATATCAGCTAAGGTAGAATGTGATACATTATTATGCGTCACCAAATCATGTGACCTACGTGTGTCAATTGAGCTTTAGGGCTTAATCAGGAACGGCTGTCGCTTCCAGTAGGTGAGGCTGCGCCACATCCATTCAAAGGGGCCGTACAGGAAGGATCGCATCCAGAGGTGACTGAAGATGATCTGAAAAACCCAGACCGCCGCTACGACGAGGTAGACTTCATGTCGCGGAAGTTTTCCGAACAGGCCGAAGGCAAACCCGTTAAAGATCAGTCCGCAGATCAGCGATTGCATCAGGTAATTGGTAAGCGCCATCTGCCCGACGGGGCGCAGCAAACTGAAAAACCAATTGAACCAGCCCGACTTGAACAGCAGCATGACCAATCCCAGCATTCCCAATGACCGGAAGATTCGATTCAACTGATAGAACTGAAATGGAGTGTCCTTGACATATTGATAACCGTTAAAGCCCGAGTCGATCCACTGTTGCATGCCGATGTAGGATAAGGTGAGACCAACGCTGAGTCCAACCACCGTCATCCAGGCGTAAACTTTGACGGAAGCTTGTCCGGTGATCACGCCGGTTTTAAAGAACGCCATTCCGAAAAAGAAGCACAGCAGAACATCCCACAGCCCCAGGTACGTAAAGGTGACGATCCCATCGACCCAGTCGTTGGTACGGTAATCGTACACGGTGGCATAGTCTCCCTGAACGGTGCGGTTCATTTTTTCCATTCGCTTTAGCTTTCCTTCGCGCGTGTTCCGGCTCTTGATGCCCTGCATTTCTTCCAACTGTTCCTTCTGGAGGTCGGTGAGTTTCGCCTGCGTCGTGTCGATAGCGGCAACCGCTTCACCCCGGAGGATCTTATTTTTCTGTTGATAGAAATCGCGATTCTCCCGCGCAAGCATGAACAATAGGCAAACCGACGCGGCGATCATCAATGCCTTGGGTGACCACATGCGGAAGGTGAAGAGGAGCATGCCAAAGCACGCATAGTCCATGAGGATATCTCCGTTCCATAGCAAGATGTACACATCGAAAAGTGAAAGCACAATGAGCCAGATCTGGCGGCGGAAGAAGTAGTCGGCGGGCCATAATCCGTCGGCTCGTTTTTCTTGTCGTTCGATGAAGAGTACGATGCCGGCGCCAAAGAGCATGGAGAACAGTGCGCGTTGTGTTCCGTTGAAGATCCACCCCACGGTATACCAGATCGAATAATCAAGGGTGCCTTCATGCAACAGTGTTGGATCGTTGGCGACGACGCCAGGAAGGGCGAAGATCGGAATGTTCATCAGCAGGATGCCAAGGATTGCAATACCGCGAACGCTATCCAAAATAGCAATCCGCTCCGACTGCGAGGTAGACAGGGGGTCTTTCACGTACTCAATATCTTTTATCCCAACTAAACTTGAAACTACATGATGGGGTAGGCGTTGTTTGTTCGGCGTTGCCCGTTTGTTGGTGAAGAACACCAACAAACAACATCAAACCAGCTTTTCATTAATCGCTTTCGACACTGCTTCAGTCTGGCGTCGTTATTTGTTAGTGTTCTTCACCAACAAATCGGTGTTGTCCAAATAAAACGGTCGCGATTCAACTGCGTTATTTGTCGGTGTTCGTCACCAACAAACCCATCAAACCAGCTTTTCATTAATCGCTTTCGACACTGCTTCAGTCTGGCTCCTAACCTGTAGTTTCTCGTAGATGTGTTTAATATGCGTGCGAACGGTATCAATGCTGATGTTGTGGTGTGCTGCAATAAGCTTGTAACTATTTCCTTTTGACAAGCTGGAAAGAACTTCCTTCTCACGCACGGTGAGCTGATAGGTGTTGGACTGGTCTGGAAGCTGCTGAAGTTTAGCGATCACCATGCGCGCAATCCCTGGACTCATCGGCGCGCCGCCTTGAATGACTTCCTTCACGGATTCAAGTAGTTTTTCCGGAATGTGCATCTTTAGCAAGTATCCGGAAGCGCCGGCACAAATCGCATCGACAACGTGTTTGTTGTCATCAAACACGGTCAGCATGACGATGTGAACCCATGCGTTGAACAGCCGTACCTTTTTTACTGCTTCAATGCCGTTCATTCCCGGAAGGTCGATGTCCATCAGAATAACATCCGGTTTCAAAGATTTCACTTGCTGCTCTACCTGGAGAACATCTCCAAAACTTCCGATCAGCGTGAATTCATCAGACAAAGACAATAACGCAGCTACGCTGTCGCGCAGTTGTTGATTGTCTTCATATATAATGATACGGATGGGCATACCGCAAGGTAAGGTAAAGGGTTTTGACTAAGATACCTCAATCATGTGATGGGTGCTTTCAGGATGATGCTCGTACCACTGCCGGGCACAGATTCAATTTGAATTGTACCGCGAATGCTCGTGGCGCGATGCTTCATATTCTTGAGACCATTCCCACTTCCGTTGCTAATGTGCACAGGATCAAATCCCTTGCCATCATCGCGAATGCGCAAGACAATTCCATTTGGATAGCGCACCAGGTCGATGGTTACGCGACGGCATTGGCTGTACTTCGCTACATTGTTTACAGCTTCCTTATAAATGAGGAAAAAATGTTTTCGCGTATTGAGGTTTAGGCGCACCGGACTAAAATCTCCCTCCTCCAGGAACTCGTAGTGAATGTCGAGCGGCTCCAGTATTTCCGCGGCGAACTCGCGCATGCGGATGATCACCTTTTCCATCGTGTCATTTTCCGGGTTGATCGCCCAGACCATGTCGCTCATGCTTTCTTGCATGATGTTCGCGTTTTGTGAAATGGACTTCAAATAATTTTGTGCGGCCACCGGATCATTTTTTCCAATGGCGATGCTGCTCATGATTTTTATACTAGACAGTGTTGAACCGATGTCGTCGTGCAGGTCGCGTGCTACTTTGCTGCGGATCACCTCTTCGACAAAGTAACGTCCGATCTTTGCGCTGCAGATAACGGCGATTTCCCGGAGCATGTACAAATGCCAGCGCGAGTAAAAGTTTTTGGTTTCATGCTCTGAATCGATTACGCCGAAAACTTTTCCTTCCACGATGATGGGCACGGCGATTTCCGAAAGTCTACTACGATCGTCAACAATGTATCGCCGGTCTTTGCGCGTGTCAGGCACAATCTCGGGCTCGCCGGAAAGGGCTACCGATCCGACAATTCCTTTGCCTAACGGTATTTCGATTGGATTGTGAATCTGGTACAACGTTGTGCTCTTCGGACCAGCCGCAGATTTTTGAATTAACACGGAGCGATCCTCCACCAACAGGTACACCACGCAATCACTAAACTTCAAGTGCTCAATGCAGTTGGTGGCCACTTTCCAAAAAACATCTTCAATGGTGTTTTGTTCATAAAGAGAAGTGGCGATCCGGTTCAGAACTTTTTGAGCATGGATCTTTCGCTGCATTCTTCGGGTCCACCAGAACAAACCATAGGCGGCCGTTGCAGCAACCAACGCCATGAACCAGATAGTCTTCCAGAAGGGCGGCAGTACGGTAAAAGATAACTGCGACGTCGACAATGATTCCCGCCCGTTGTAGTCCATCGCCTTCACATGAAAAGTATAATCGCCGCTACCAAGGTTTGTATAGTGTGCGCTCGGTTTATCGGTAGCGGTGATCCAGTCTTTGTCGTAACCGTCGAGTTTGTAGAGATACTTTGTTCGATGGGGAAGTGAATAAGTCAACGCTGCGAAGTTGATTGTGAATTCATTTTGGTGATAGCTGAATTCACCATGAGGTTCATGCATAACTTTTTCCCCCTGCATCCAGGACGTAATCACGACGGGAAAATCTGTGGAAGTGATGTGGAGACTATCGGGATGGAATTTCAGAAATCCATTGGCAATACCGATGAGGAGTTCACCCTTTGAATTAATCGAGAAAGGAGTAGTAAATCCTGAAAAAGGAAGTCCCGAATCCTTGTCGTAGTGACGAACGATTTCACCATTGGTCTTCATGCGCGTCAATCCTTTGCTGGACGCTAGCCAAAGTGTCCCCACGCGGTCAGCTTCGATGGCGTGAATGGTGTTTTCCAACAGGCCGGTGCGCATAGAGTAGGTCGTGAATCTTTTTTCCGTGTTCGAATAGGTGCTCACACCTCCGGAGGTTGTGGCAATCCAGATGTTTCCCTGTTGATCGAGCGTCAGGCTTGTTGACAAGGATGACTGAAGGAATCGCGGATCATTCGTATCCATTCCATGATAGAAAGATTTTTTCGTGATCTCATCGTAACGGAACGCGCCGTAGCTAAAATCAGAAATCCAGATGGCCTGGTGTGCAGGATCGGCGCGGATGGCCGTTGGGCGGATGGCGAAGATATCTTCAGGTTCTTCGCGAAGCCATTTCCAGGAATGGGTGGAAGCGTTGTATTGACAGACACCTGCTGTCAACGCCAGGAACCAGAAGTTGCCCTCCTTGTCTTCGAGCATGTCGGTGAATTGGTATGACTCGCGCGCGAACGGATAGGGAAACAGGCGGAAGGTTTTGTGATTTTGATCGGAAACAAAAATGTCACGCTCCGTCAAAATCCACAACCGGTGATGGCTGTCTTCATAGGTCTTGGAGCATTTCGACAATGGCTTACCGCCAATGAAAGATATCTTCTCCTGAGCGCCGGTAGTTCGGTTGACCTTGATCAAACAGTTCTGCGCAAAAGAACTTACATAGTAGGTGTTATCCTGATCGTGGTCGAGGACATGGTATACATTTCCCGAAGAGAACGTCAGGGTGTCCGGGAAGACCTTGAAAAACGGAAACACCGACAAGTTTTGATTATACAAGCGCACGCCGTTGGTGGTACCTAACCACAACGATTCGCCGTCAGGATACACGGCCTGCACTTTTTCGTGGTGAAGCGAAAAAGGCTTCGGCTCTCCGATAGGATAGGGCGATGCGGTGTTCGAAGCTTTGTCAACGATCCAAAGCTGTTCGGCAGTCGAAACCAACACGGCGTTCTTGCGATTGGACGTGACGAAGGTTGTCAGCTGCCGCTCGCATGTCTTCAATCGGTCTTCTTGTACGTCGTAAACGTAAATTTTGTCTTGACCAAAATATACGCGTTGTCGTGCGCTGTCGTATACGAGCGAGATGAAGTCAGCCGCTGGATCTCCGCCGTGGTAGCGAAAGGTGGAGCGGGCCATATCGTAACTGAACAATCCAATGCTCGTACCCAGCCAAAGTTCGTGATCAGACTTCTTCACAATCTTTTGAATGGATCTGTAACCTGATTTCAATTGAGGAAGGTGCTGCGTCACAAATTCCTTCCAGGGAAAGTAGGTGAAGGTTTGTGTGGCAGGGTCGTAGTAACAAAGATCCCGTATATCAAGTCCTAACCAAAGCCGTTCCTTATCGTCTACGTAAATGTCCCACACGATGCTGCTGGCGATAATCGTCTTTTTCTGGCGGTAGGCGTCTTCATCGGGCGTGAAGACATAAAGGCTGTCGGTATTCGGATTGAGTACGTTCAGTCCACTCCAGGTGGCGACCCACAATCGGCCATGATGATCTTCCTCAATGTCGTTGATGTTCTCGTGGGAAATGAAATGGGTAGGTTGTCCGGGCCGGTAAATTCTGAACTCATTTCCATCGTAGCGGTTGAGGCCGTTTTCGGTTCCGATCCACATAAAGCCGGTGTGGTCTTTCAGGAAACACGTTATCCGGTTGTCCGACAGGCCGTCCGACTCGCTGATACTTTCAAAGTGGTGGTATTGGGCTGCGATCGGCCGGGTCAGCAGGAGGAGCAAAGCGATTACTATGGTAGCCCGGGAATTCACAATTAATCAAGATACTAATTCGTTGGGTTAATGACCAACATCAGAAGGCCTCGGAAAGTACTATGGTTCACTGATTTTCTTTAGTTTTGCGAATTCAGAACATGGCACAAAACACCTATAAGTCGAATACATTCAAGAAGCCGGAAAAGGAGAAGAAGGGCAAGTCATCATCTCAATCCAAGATCGACTTCGGGTTTATCAAAGATCCACGTTTCAAACTGGCCGCAGGTTTTCTGCTGATGATGGTCGGTATGTATTTATTCCTCTCGATGTTCTCCTACCTGTTTACCGGGAAAGCTGACCAGAGCATCGTGGAGGCGGCGGGCGATTCGAGCCTGATCGACTCCGGACAGGAAGCCGAAAACTGGCTGGGTCTGTACGGCGCCATCACCTCGCACTATTTTGTGTTCCGCTGGTTTGGGATCTCGGCGTTCTTTATTCCGCCGTTACTTTTCGTGATTGGGTTCAAGGTGGTATTCAACCGCGAGATCTTCCGGATATTCTCTTTCAGCATCTTTTCCATCTTCTCCGGCGTATGGCTTTGCTTGTTGCTGGGATATATGACGCTCATCAACGAGGGAACCAGCGAATGGAGTTTCCTCGGCGGAGGATTTGGCTATCAGCTGGCGTTGCTGAGCGATAGCATGCTCGGCTGGGGTACATTTCTGATTCTGATTTTTTCGCTCTTCATTTTCATCATCTTCTATTTTAATGTAACAGCCATTCCACTCTTCCAGGTGAAAGATCCGAAGCCGATGGGCAACGACGCGATCATCGATGAAGAGAACGGAGACGATCCATTGTTCACCTCCTATACCGACGATAAGGACAACTGGCCCGACCAGCATAAAGCCGACGAAGTTATTCCAGAGCCCGTGTTGGTGACGAAGCCAACGCCGGAACCCCCCAAACCGGTGAAAGAAGTTACGCTGGAAGTACAGCCGACTAAAAAAGAGAAGGAGAAGGAGTCTAAGAGCGAACCGGTCTTCATCGTGGAGGAACCAACGGATACCGACAAGCTCGCCGAGCAGCTGGTAGAAGAAAAAGGATTTTACGATCCAACCCTGGATCTCAGTAGCTATAAATTCCCTCCGCTCGAACTCTTAAATGAGTATGACGCTGGAAAGGCAGGTGTTAGTCAGGATGAGCTCAATCAAAATAAGGATCGCATCGTTGCGACGCTCGTCAACTTTAAGATCGGGATTCAGAGCATCAAGGCGACGATCGGACCGACAGTTACTTTGTATGAGATCGTCCCGGATGCCGGTATCAAGATTTCAAGAATCAAAAACCTGGAGGATGATATCGCGCTGAGCTTGTCGGCCCTGGGGATTCGTATCATCGCGCCCATTCCCGGAAAAGGTACCATTGGTATCGAAGTTCCCAACAAGAACCGCGAGATGGTCAGCATCCGTTCCGTATTCGCGACACAAGGCTTCGCCAAGACCGACAAAGAACTTCCTGTTGCGCTCGGAAAAACGATCTCCAACGAAGTGCTGGTTATCGACCTGGCCAAGATGCCCCACTTGCTGGTAGCCGGTGCCACGGGCCAGGGTAAGTCGGTGGGCTTGAATGTCATCCTTACCTCTTTATTATATAAGAGACATCCGTCGCAGTTGAAATTCGTGTTGGTTGACCCGAAGAAGGTGGAGATGTCGCTCTTCAGCAAAATCGAGCGTCACTACCTGGCCAAGCTTCCGAATAGCGAGGAGTCGATCATCACGGATACGCGGAAGGTTGTCCATACCCTCAATTCACTTTGCATTGAGATGGAAAACCGATATGAAATTCTGAAGGATGCTGGCGCCAGAAACCTGAAGGAGTACAACGTGAAGTTTGTAGCGCGTAAACTTAATCCGAAGGAAGGTCACCGGTTTTTGCCATACATCGTGTTGGTGATTGATGAGTTGGCCGACTTGATGATGACTGCGGGCAAGGAAGTAGAAACGCCCATCGCGCGACTCGCGCAGTTGGCGCGTGCTATCGGCATTCACCTGGTGGTCGCTACGCAGCGTCCATCGGTAAATGTTATTACGGGTGTGATCAAAGCGAACTTCCCCGCGCGTCTTTCATTCCGGGTGACATCGAAGGTTGATTCACGCACCATTCTGGATACCGGCGGTGCTGATCAGTTGGTAGGGCAGGGTGATATGTTGTTGTCTTCCGGATCAGATATCATTCGCTTGCAATGTCCTTTTGTGGATACACCGGAGATCGAGAAGATCTGCGAGTTCATTGGTTCTCAGCGGGGCTATGACTCGGCTTATCTGCTTCCTGAATATGAAGGCGATGATGAAGGTGGCGTATCCGATGTTGATCTTTCTGAACGCGATGCATTGTTTGAAGAAGCGGCGAGGTTGATCGTGATGCATCAGCAGGGAAGTACTTCATTAATTCAGCGTAAATTGAAATTGGGCTATAACCGGGCCGGCAGGTTGATCGACCAGCTGGAAGCTGCAGGTATTGTGGGGCCATTTGAGGGCAGTAAGGCCAGGGAAGTCTTGATAAAAGATGAACTTAGTTTGGAACAATTATTGACTGCATTGAAAGAAAAACACAGCCAATCTTAACTTTGCGCACCATTTAATTAGTCTCACGAAATGAAAAACTCGATTTTAACGCTCCTGGCCCTGATTTTAGTGGTTTCTGTATCCGCTCAGTACGACCCCAAAGCCCTTGAGATTCTGGAGGCTATGAGTAAAAAGTATAAATCCATCCCTGCTTTTGAAGCCAATATATCCTACACATTGACCAACGATGTGGAAAAAGTGAACGAAGAATTTAAGGGCAAGATTGCCGTGAAAGGTGACAAATTCAGATTGTCGCTCCCCGAACAGGAGGTAATCAACAATGGCTCTACCGTTTGGACCTACCTGCCCGAAGCCAAAGAAGTGAACATCGATAACTATGATCCTGCCTCTGAGGATATCAATCCTTCCAAGATGCACGAGGTCTACAAAAAAGGATTCAAATACTTATACCTCCAGGACAAAACCGAAGCGGGTGTGTTGTGCGAGGAAATCGACCTGGTGCCTGAAAAGAAAGACGCCCAATACTTCAAGGTGAAAATGTTTATCAACAAGAAAGACAAGACGATTCAAAGCTTCACCCTGTTTGATAAAGGAGGCAACCGCTACAAGTACACCATTTCGAAGTTTGTTCCCAATGCCAAATTGGAAGACAGCTATTTTACCTTCGACCCTAAAAAATATCCCGGGGTTGAAATTGTTGACCTTCGATAATTATAAACGTTAGACGTTATCCGTTATACGTTAATCGTGGGCGAGCGTGCGGGAGTGAGATAAAAATGCTTATTTTGAAATGCACCTCCATGCACAGAACCCGCACCCACGGATAACGATTAACGGATAACGACTAACGGATGAACAGAGCGCAGCTCCTGGAGCAGATCAAGAAAAAGAATTCCTACCTCTGCGTCGGCCTCGACACCGACCTCGATAAAATTCCAGAACATCTTCTCGGCACATCAGATCCCATCTTTGAGTTTAATAAACAGATTATTGATGCTACGCACGCGCATTGTGTAGCCTATAAGCCGAACATTGCTTTCTACGAAGCGCTCGGCGCCAAAGGATGGGAGAGTCTTCAAAAAACTGTCGACTACATTCCTAAAGACATTTTTACCATCGCGGATGCGAAGCGAGGCGATATCGGAAATACTTCGTCGCTTTACGCGAAAGCATTTTTCGGGCAGATGAGTTTTGATTCCATTACGGTGGCGCCCTACATGGGCGAGGATTCTGTTAAACCATTTCTGCAGTTCAAGGACAAGTGGGTGATCCTGCTGGCGCACACTTCCAATCCAGGAAGCAGTGATTTTCAATTGCTGGAATCGACCGTCACGGGAAGAAAGCTTTACGAAGAAGTCATTCTGAAATCCCAGCAATGGGGATCGCCGGATCAGCTGATGTACGTGGTAGGCGCAACGCAGACAGAAAAAATCGAGGGCATACGGAAACTGGCGCCCAACCATTTCTTCCTTGTTCCCGGGATCGGCGCGCAAGGCGGCGACCTTGAATTGGTATCGAAATATGGAATGAACAAACAATGCGGCTTGCTGGTCAATTCCGCGCGCTCTATTATATATGCCTCTCCCGATAAAGACTTCGCCCGCAAAGCCGGCGAAGAAGCGCAAAAGATCCAACAGGAAATGGAAGGATACCTAAATACTTTTCTTTAAAGCCCCTTGGTGGTACTTAGTGTCTTAGTGCCTTAGTGGCGAAGAGAAATGTGCAGAAATTATATTCTCTGCCACCAAGACACCAAGACACGAAGAAGCCACTAAGAAGCGCATCCGACGACTTTGCGAAGAGGATTCTTGAATTCCTCGCAGATCTCGCAGATAAACGCAGATCTAAATCGTCGCGAGTGATTAACTTTCGGTCTTTCGGTCTTTCGGACTTCCGGACTTTTTAACGGTTAACCTCTATCTATGAAGAATCAAAGAATCAAACTAACTCTCCTTGCTTTATCACTGCCACTGCTAATGACCGCGCAGGCTCAAGTTTCTGAACCCATTCAAGACGTTGAAGAAGAGGAACCGGTTCAGGTTGTTGAGCTCGCTCCGGTTGATCAGTCGATTCAAACGGTTAAGATCAAATGCGACACTTGTGCGAAGCCTGTCGAAGGTTTGGTGGCTTACTATGATTTCGAAGGAACCCTCAGAGACCAAGTGGGTCAACACGACGGCGCGGGCTATAACATTGGCTACATCACCGAGGGTAATAACAAGGCGCTCATGTTCTCCCGTCCGGGTAATTACGTGAAGCTCGGAAACTCTTATGACTACCGTTCGCGAACCATTAACCTGTGGTTTAAAGCGGTGAACGTAACAAATTCGTTGGGGGTCATCTACACCTCCGACAATGCGTTCATGAGCTATGGCATGACTATCCTGAGTGTACAACGAATAGGCGCCCATGCTGAGCTTTACTTTAATGTCTCCAATCAACTCGCGGCTGCAACCATTGAAGTAGGAAAGTGGCACAACGCTACCATTGTAGTGGATGGCCTGACCTATCAATATTTCCTGGATGGATCGCTGGTCGATCAGGGAAGCTTCAGGCAACATGCCCGATCAGGCAACGGGGAAATGCAAGCGGTTCTCGGAAGTCTAAGGACGCTTCGCGATCGTTTTTTCAATGGCAGAATAGACGACCTAAGAATTTATAACCGTGCACTAACACCCGCCGAGATTGCCGTCCTTTCGAAACGGTAGCACGGCCTTCAGTCACAACCTCGGAAACCTCTGCGGACCTCCGCGTCCTCCTTTGTGTCCTTTGTGTAATTGGATTTAAAATGCATTGCCCGCAGATCTCGCAGATTAGCGCAGATCAACCCAAAGCCGATATTGCACTTCCCAACTTCCGGTCTTCCGCACTTCCGGTCTTCCCGACTTCCGGACTTCCGGTCTTCCCGACTTCCGGACTTCCGGTCTTCCCGACTTCCGGTCTTCCGGCCTTCCCGTCCCGATAGCTATCGGGATTCGGACCCTTCCATTTGGAATCCCAGCAACAAAATCGTAACTCGAATACACCGTTGTCCTAAATTATTTTCCCGATGTCTGAATCCTTTCTTCACTACATCTGGCTGTTCCAGTATTATTCAAAAATTAACCTCGCCACCACAGCCGGCGACTCCATCACCGTATTCAACACAGGATTTCCGAATGCTCACGCCGGCCCCGACTTTCAAAATTGCCGATTAAGAATAGGTGCCATCGAATGGGTGGGCAGCGTGGAGGTTCACATCAACTCATCGGCATGGCGTGAACATGGCCATCAGACTGACCCATCGTATGAGAATGTCGTGCTGCACGTAGTTTGGTACGATGACAAACCCGTTTCGCGAATAGATGGAACGCGCGTGCCGACCCTTGAACTCAAAGACCGCGTCGATGAGAAACTTATTGGGAGCTACAAAAAACTTCTCAACGATCCCCACGCCATTCCGTGCTCAACGTCGCTGCATAAAGTGGAAGCGTTGGTGATGTCGGCCATGCTCGACAAAGTACTGGCCGTTCGACTGGAAAGTAAATCCAACGAAGTGCTGGCGATTCTCCAACACAATAACGGCGATTGGGAGGAAACGTGTTTTCAATTGCTGGCCCGAAATTTTGGATTCAAGGTAAACGCGGAGCCATTCATGCAGTTGGCGAAAAGCATTCCTTATAAAATTATCATGAAGCACAGCGACAAACTCGAACAGATCGAAGCGCTGCTCCTGGGACAAGCTGGATTTCTTGAAGACAGAATTTTTCCCGATGAATATTACGGGCGCCTTCAACGCGAGTACCATCTCCTTTGCAGAAAGTTCGGATTGAAATTCGTGCGGATGAATATGTCGCAATGGAAATTCCTTCGGATGCGACCGGCCAATTTTCCGGCGTTGCGGATCGCACAATTTTCGGCGTTAATCTGCAGGCGGAAGAATTTGTTTTCAGCTATTCTGGATTCGGAGGACCGCCGGGATTTAAAATCACTGTTGTCCGTTGAACAGTCCGCGTATTGGACACAGCACTACCATTTCGGAATTTCTTCCAAGCCCGAATACCTCGGTGATTCCAGTATCGACAAACTCATCGTGAACTCCGCGGTACCATTAATGGTGGCCTGGAGCCGGTTTCGGGATGAGCAGCGATTCATGGATAAGGCGCTCGCCATACTGCAGGAGGTTAAGGGTGAATCAAACAACATCACACGGCAATGGCATTTGCTGGGCATAGGGAACAATACCGCAGCCGACTCGCAGGCATTGCTGGAGTTGTATAATCATTTTTGTTCCAGGCGAAGATGCTTAGATTGCAACATCGGCGCCTCCTTGATTCGCCCTTTATAATATGTTCATTCTTCCTGTAGCTCATGGTCTTGTACTGATTGCGCTGGCTTACCTGATGTGGAGGAAGGAAGAAGGTACGCTGAGAAAAATTTATTGGCCTGCCCTGATCTTCAAGTTGCTCTGCGGAATTGCCTTGGGTCTGGTGTATACTTATTACTACTCCGTTGGCGACACGTTTAGTTACTACAAGGATGGAATGCAACTGGCCGAACTCGCGAGAGCCGACTGGAAAGGATACCTGCAGTTCTTGTATGATGGAAATGATTCGCATCCCTTGTGGAGCCAGCTGATGTTTACGGAACGGCGCGCGCTGTTCTTGTCAAAGATCACCAGCGTGCTGCTGTTGATGACAGGCGACCACTATTACATTGTCAGTTTGTATTACTCATTCCTTTCCTTCTGCGGCGCGTGGACGTTGGTAAAAGTAATTCGACATCACTGGCCGCAGTTCGGGTTCGCTGCGATGTTGGCATTTCTCTTTTTTCCTTCCGTTACATTTTGGAGTTCGGGCGTGATCAAGGAAAGCCTGGCGATGGCTGCGCTTTATTTTCTCGCTGCCGTTTTTATTACATTATTCAAACGCGAAAAGATCGACCTGTGGACGGCGTTGCTCACCCCCGTGTCAATCGCGCTGTTGTGGATTTTGAAATACTATTATGCCGCCGTCTTTCTTCCGGTAGCGTTGTCCACGTTGATTGTCCGGGTATGGATACAGCCACGCACTTCCTGGTGTCACGGTTGGAAAGGATTCGCAATCTGGTTGGTCATCTTTCTCATCCCACTTTATGGGGCAAGCGTAATCCATCCGAATTTTTATCCAGAGCGATTCATGGATGTGATCGTCAGCAACAATCAGGAATTCGTGGCGATTTCCGATCCCGGTGACTTGGTGCACTTCAATGCGCTGAAGCCGACAGTCGGGAGCCTGTTCATGCATGCGCCGAAGGCCCTGCTGTCAGGATTATTCGCGCCTTTTATTTGGCAAGCTGATACCTTCTTTCAGGTTTTGGTGTCGTTGGAGAATCTGCTGTTGTTGGTGTTGCTTCTCAGTTCATGGAGCCAGCTGAAATACGCCTGGACAAATGCCGATCGAACGCTGGTATTTTCTGTGATACTCTATGTGACCTTGCTGTGCATCCTGCTTACCCTTTCGACCCCAAACTTTGGAACGCTCTCGCGATACCGCGTTGGATACCTTCCTTTTTTCATTTTACTGGTGGGTGGAAATAATTTCGTGTTACAACGATTGCAGCGTGCTTTAAAGATGACCTAATCGTTGGCCTTATCAAGTAGTCCGTCTACCTTTGTTGGCCTTAAAAAAACTTATGGAGAATCCAGTCATCATCTTCGGAGCCAATTCCCTCGGCCGCGCCGCGAAGGAAATTTTTGAGCGTAACGGCAACGTTGTATACGGGTTCCTGGACGACAACAAGAAACTTCACAACACCGAGCTCGACAACGTCGTGATCCTCGGCAGTACCGACGACGATGGATTTCTTAAACTCATTGGCAAGAAGTGCGAGGCTTTCGTGGCCATCGATGAAACGAAAGTGAGAAAGGGTATTGTAAAAATGCTGCAGGAGGTACGCCATCAACAACCGGTGAATGGTGTTCATTCTTCCGCCATCCTGGCGACAACGTCTTCGATGGGCCATGGAAATTTTATCGATCAGGGTGTAAAGATCGGATCAGGCGCCAGCCTGGGTAATCACGGTATTTTTCAAGCCGGCGCCATTGTCGGCGCGGAAGTTAAGGTTGGTGATTTCGTTCAGGTTGGAGCGGGCAGCATTGTCAATCCCGGCGTGGAGTTGGGTGATGACGTATTTATTGGATCCGGTGCTGTAATTGTTTCGGGCGTTACGATCGGAAAAGGTGCGCGCATCGGAGCGGGCTCGGTGGTGATTGGTCCTGTGGCGGCCGGCGCGACGGTCTTTGGAAATCCAGCTCAAAAAGTAACTGATAAGTAATTGCGACCTCTGTTATGCCAAAGATTTCCGAAACCGATTTGATCCTGAACGAAGATGGTAGTGTATACCATTTGAACCTCTTGCCAAAGCATTTGTCGGAAACCATTATTACCGTGGGAGACCCCGGTCGTGTGTACCGCATCAGCGAGCACTTCGACGATATTGAATTCGAAATGAACAAGCGCGAGTTCATCACGCACGTCGGTAAGTACAAGGGAAAGAAAGTGACCGTGATCAGCACCGGCATGGGTACCGATAACATTGAAATCCTCTTCACCGAACTCGATGCGCTGGTAAACATTGATCTGAAAACAAGAGAACCCAAATCCAGAAAAAAGAAGTTGAGAATTATCCGCCTGGGAACCTCTGGTGCTTTGCAGGAAGATATTCCCGTCGGCACGCACCTGGTAAGTGATTACGCCGTCGGGCTCGACAGTCTGATGAACTACTACGACCTGGAAATGGATTCGTTCGAATCGACTATTGCCAGGGACATTGAAAAGAATGTCACGGGTGTTGTTTCACCTTATGTAGTGAAAGGATCGAAGTCATTGATGGAACAGTTTGGAGAAGGGATGATCGTGGGGAACACTGTAACGACGCCGGGATTTTATGCGCCGCAGGGCAGAATCCTTCGTGCGCCGATCAAACATCCGAAGTTGCTGGAAGATTTGAACTATTACCACAACAAGAGCAGTGACTTCTGGCTCACCAACTTTGAAATGGAAACAGCCGGGTACTACGCCATGGCCCGCCTGCTCAATCACGAAGCGCTCAGCGTAAACGCCATCATCGCCAACCGGGTGAAGAATAAGTTCTCCAAAGACCCGAACAAGGTGATCGACTCCCTGATCAAAAAAGTGCTCGACCGGATCTAACCGAAGCGTCAGATTCCCGCCGTGCTGTCCATCCGCATAATGTGGCGGCCAGCGGTCAGCGGATCATCATTGTAGAATCCTGAAAGGATACGGTGAGCGATTTGCTCGATGATGAGTTCTTCATCGGTCTTGCCTTCCTTACCCCTCCAGAAAACCCGGGCCGGGTGGCGTTTCATGTCGTCGATGTAATACTTCGCACGAGTATACTGCTCGTCGGTGAAGGTAATGGTGAAACAAGTCCTTACTTTATGTGTGTCCATGGTGTAGAGTTTTACAATCTATATGCCAGTTGGTTAATACTTTTTCTGTGCTTCCGAGGTGTGGTCGAAAAGGCCAAAAGCAGGCTGAAATCTGATAATCCTGGCTCGCCCCGGGTTTAAGCGCGCCTAAGCAATTATACAAAAATCAGAGGTTTTCTGTACTGCTTTGCCCGAAGCCGGGCGCGTTTGTCCGTGCGTGGGACGCGTTTCTACCGGATTTTGGGTTACGGGGAAAAGCCTCTTAACCTCGGGCCAAAACGCTTAACTTCGTGCCGATATGAGAGAGTGTTCAATTTTTACTTTATCGAATGGCATCCGGGTGGTCCATCAATTTGTGCCCACCACAGCTATCGTGCACTGCGGCATCGTACTGGATATTGGAAGCCGCGACGAGACGCTGGACAACCAGGGCATCGCGCACTTTTGGGAACACATGGCCTTTAAGGGAACACGCAAACGCACCACCCTCGACATCATCAACAGCCTTGATTCAGTGGGAGGTGAGTTGAATGCTTATACCGACAAAGAAAAAATCGCCTTCTATGCGTCGGTGCGCACGGCCTATTTTGAACGCGCCGTGGATGTGATCAGCGACATTACTTTTCATTCGATCTTCCCGGAGAAAGAACTAAAAAAAGAACGCAGTGTGATACTGGAGGAAATGTCCATGTATTACGATAGCCCCGACGACTCTCTTCAAGATGAATTTGAAGCCGTCGTTTATAACAACCATCCGATGGGCATGAATATTCTCGGGAGGAAGGAGACGGTAAATACATTCCGGAAAAAGGATTTCATTTCTTTCTTCAATAACCACGTCAACACGAAGCGGGTGGTGTTTTCTTGCGTAGGAAATGTTCCATTGGACCGTGTGGAAGATGTTGCTCGTCAATACCTGGAAAATTTTCAGAAGCACACCGTTAATGGCCGCCGCAGAAGATTCTCGTCGTATCAATCCTGCGAGAAAACTTTAAGACGCCCCGTCAAGCAGGCTAAGTGCGCGATCGGTCGCGATGCTTATCCCATCCACAATGACAATAGAATCCCATTGTACCTGCTGGTGAATATACTCGGCGGTCCAGGTATGAACTCGCGCCTGAATTTGTCGCTGCGCGAAAAATACGGATTGGTGTACTCCGTCGACGCCCACTACATACCGTATTCCGACACGGGTATGTTTGCCGTATTCTTCGGGACTGAGCCGAAGCAGCTCGACAAGTGCATGCGCCTGGTGAAAAAAGAATTAACCAGGTTTACGGACACAGCCCTGTCGAGTCGCCAGCTGAAAGCGGCGAAGGAACAGATCAAAGGACAGTTGGCCATGGCGGAGGAGAATAACCTTAGTCAAATGCTGATGATGGGACGAGCGGTATTGCTTTACGGCAGGGTGCCGAAACTGGAGGAGATCTTCGATACCATTAACGGCACGAGCGCGTTAAAGCTCCAGACTGTCGCCCAGGATATTTTCAACGAGAAAAAGCTGAGCACTCTCATGATGATCCCCGATTAATGGTGGTCGGAGATGCAGGAATATAAACCCAACGAAAAAAATGGATGTTATCGATCCTCGACTTCAGGAGTATGCAGAACAGCACTGCTCGCCTGAATCAGAATTACTGAGGAAAATCAACCGCGACACCTACGCGAAGGTGATGATGCCGCGGATGCTCTCCGGGCATCTGCAGGGAAAAGTTCTCAGCATGATCAGCCAGATGATCAGCCCGTCGCGCATTCTGGAGATCGGCACGTACACGGGCTATTCAGCCATTTGTCTCGCGTCTGGCCTGAAAGCCAACGGAAAATTAATTACGGTTGATATCAATGAGGAACTCGAAGACCGGGTAAGGACTTACATTAAGGAAGCTGGGCTTGCAGATAAAATCGATTACCGGATTGGAAACGCGACGTCGCTTGTTCCACAGCTGGAAGAAACGTTTGATCTTGTCTTTATTGATGCTGACAAAGAAAACTACAGCCGCTATTACGACCTTGTATTCGATAAAATAAGGGTGGGCGGATATATTCTGGCCGACAATGTGCTATGGAGTGGCAAGGTTTTGGATCAGAAACCTGATAAGGATACCCGAGCCATCCTGGAGTTTAATCGCAAGGTTCAGGACGACCCACGGGTCGAGAATGTACTTCTTCCGATCCGGGATGGGATAATGATGATAAGAAAAGTATCTTTGTAAGCGGGAATAACAGTTCGATCATTTTTTAAGCTCTTATGAAAGCCCTTACCGCATTATTTTTTTCAATTTCGATAGCGGCTGCCGCGCAAGGCCCGCAGGTTCCTTCCAAGATGCAGTTCGCCGGCATGACGCTGGCCATTCGCGATGACGCGCGCAAAGAAATCCAAAAGGATGTTGACGCGATGACCTTGTCGCCGAAGCACTTCAACATCAAAGTCGAGCGGGCGAAGACGTATTTTCCGTTGATTGAAAAAGTGTTCGCGGAAGAGAGTGTCCCCGATGATTTCAAATTCCTGGTACTGCAAGAAAGCTCGTTGATTGCTGATGCCGTCTCTGTTTCAAATGCGGTTGGCTTCTGGCAGTTTAAAGATTACACCGCGCTGGAGATGGGCCTTCGCGTGGATAAAGAAGTAGACGAACGGATGAACATCATTTCATCGTCGCGGGCGGCCGCACGGTACATCAAGAAGAATAATTTATTTTTTGATAATTGGTTGTACGCACTTCAAGCGTATCAGATGGGCGCCGGTGCTGTGATGCGGTCTGTGAAGGATAGCCAAAGTGGGACGAAGCACATGGAGATCACCAGTGCCACCTACTGGTACGTAAAGAAATACCTCGCGCATAAAATAGCGTATGAGGATGCGGTTAACGGACCGGGTCAGATCAGGGCGCTCACCTATGACGTACAAACGCAGCGATCGTTGGCAGACGTTTGCAAGGAAATGGCCGCCGATGAGGAGGAGTTGAAAACGTACAACAAGTGGTTGAAGACCTCCACGATTCCCAGTGATCGTGTTTACACCGTTGTTATCCCGGTGCGCGGCGATATGAATGTGACCATTCCAGAACCCTCCATCGCCACGGCAAAACTCGACGGTACGAAAGCCAGCAGTGCTCACCATCACCCTCGATCCGCGGTGAGTGGTGACAAAAAGAAAATCAATGGCATCCTGGTGATCCCGGCAATCCCCAATGAAACGCCAACACAACTTGCTGCACGCGGTGGTGTCGACTTGTCAGAATTTTTGAAGTGGAATGAAATTTCCATTAGCGAAAAACTCGTGCCGGGTCGATCTTATTTTCTTGGCAAGAAGCGGGCGAAAGCATCGCAGGCTTATCACACGGTAGCACCCGGTGAGTCGCTGTGGAGTATTAGTCAGTCATATGGTATTCAGCAGAAAAAATTGTTGCGTTATAATCGCTTGTCTGCGGGAGCACAAGTACAGCCCGGCACAACGCTATGGCTTGCTGCCATGAAGCCGAAAGATTCTAAAGCTGTTCCGGTGAACACGGATGTAGTGGTGTTGGATGAGACACATGCTTTTGCGTGGACTGCTCAACCAACAGCATCACAAGCTACCGTTGAGCCCTCCATACCGGAAAAAACAGGTGAAGAAAAATCTGCTGAACCGGTTATCGCGTCGGAAGATTCGACGATAATCTTACAGCTAACCGATACAACAACGTTGACGACAGTCGACTCACTGAAGAGCGTTGAACAGATTACGACGGTCATCATCAAACCAGAGTTTCACACGGTGAAAGCTGGCGAGACGCTGTATGCTATTGCCAAGCAGTATGAGGTAGGGGTGATGGATCTCGTGAACTGGAATGGGTTAAACCTCCAAACTGGCATTCAACCGGGACAGGTGCTGAAGCTTTCTGAAGGTCAGCCTGTTGCAGCGGAGCGTGTTTTAACACCCAATTCGGGAAAAGAGATCGAGCACCAGGTCAAGGCTTCAGACACCTTATATAGTATCGCCCGACAATACGGCGTAACCATTAAAGAACTGATGGAGTGGAACGGCAAGAAGGATTTCTCTCTTTCCGTCGGCGAAAAACTAAGGATCGTTCAGAAGTAGCTCGATTTTCCTTCTAAATACCCCAAATTATTACGTATTAACCGGGTAAATTTCCCCCCATGTTCCCAAATATTGCAAAAAAGGATATTTTTGTGATCGTGCCTTACCTATAGCAAGGCGTGTTACTCCTATAATTGATGCATACAGACATAAAAGCCATCGACTTAGTGATGCTTGTTGATGATAATGACACTGATAATTTTATCAGCAAGCGTATCATCGAAATCACCAAGTTTGCCAAACGGGTTGAAGTAAAGGGTTCAGGAAAAGCTGCACTGGATTATTTGCGCGAAAATCAGACCCTGGCTGAAAACCTTCCCAGTCTTATCTTCCTCGATATCAACATGCCCATCGTGGATGGCTTCGTGTTTCTTTACGAATTCGAAAAATTCAACGAATTGGTACGCAACAAGTGCAAGGTGATTATCCTTTCCAGCTCCGACAACAAGCGAGACATCGATAAGATCGTTAATAACAATCACGTTATTAAATTCATCACGAAGCCGCTTACAGAGGTTGCGTTGGATGAAATCAAACTGAATAACATCTGATTTTCCCGGTTATCTTTTAATTGTTTATTTTCGGTTAAAACCGAAAATATATGAAGACCTTCTCTTGGATTGCCGTCTTGGCAACTGTGGTATTTTCGCCACACGTCTCAGCTCAAATCATAAAGCCGGATACACTTTCTCATTGGAAAAAGAAATTTGTCTTTAACGTGAATGTTAACCAAGCCGCGTTTTCTTCCAACTGGAAGGCTGGCGGTGTGAACTCTATCGGGTTTAACAGCCTGCTGAATTATCAGGCGAATTATAAAAAGGACAGGCACTCGTGGGACAACCAGATCGGATTGCTTTTTGGATTTGTGAACACCAGCGGTCTTGGGTACCGGAAAAGCCTGGACAGAATTCTCATCGATACGAAGTACGGTTACGCGCTCAACGAGAAGTGGGACTTGTACACGTCGCTGAATTTCCTGAGTCAGTTTGCTCCTGGTTATCTATATGATGACGACGCCGATACAAAGGCGTTGATCTCAGATTTTTTAGCGCCTGCCTTTATCACTTCGTCGTGGGGAGTAGAGTACCATCCCGTTCCTTACTTCAAATTAAGGATCTCTCCATTTTCGCCACGCGCGACCATCGTGCAGGATAACAATGGCAGATTTGCCGCAGTTGATCTTTTGATCCCATACGGCGTGAAGGTGGGCGAGTCCGTCAGGTTTGAATGGCTGGCGTTCCAGTTGCAGGCTGAGTTTGACAAAGACATCGCGAAGAACCTGAACCTGAAGTGGCGATACGTGATGTATGCCAATTACGAGACGTTCGAACCGAAGACCATCGACCATCGTTTCGATCTTTTGGTAAACGCTAAAGTCAACAAGTTTATTGCCGTGGGCCTGGGCGGAATTCTGCTGTATGACTACGATCAGGATAGTGATGTTCAGCTGAGCCAGGTATTCAATTTTGGCTTTGCGTACTCCTTCCAGAACTACGAAGATCCTAAGAAATAGAATCCGGAACGACGATGCGTAAAATCTTCCGCAGTTTTATTTCTGTTGGAAGTCGATAATTCTAAATTGCAGGAAAACAAACCATCATGTCGAAGGATAAGTTTGTTGAAGCTGTACAGAAATCGTACACCACCACCCAACCAACCATTTACCTCGGATCCGGTGTTTATCAGCAGGAGATCCTTGCCGATGCCCGCGTACATTTGCCACTGCGCATGATGAACCGGCATGGGCTGGTGACGGGTGCTACAGGATCCGGAAAGACACGGACCTTGCAACTGATTGCCGAACAACTCTCAAATGCCGGTGTGCCGGTATTTATGCCGGACATGAAGGGCGATCTCTCCGGATTTGGAAAGGAGGGAGCAGCGAATGACAAGATCAAAGAGCGCGCTGCTTCCCTTGGCATCTCATTCGCGCCGACAAGTTTCCCGATAGAATTGTATTCGCTCAGCGGAAAGAAAGGCGGCCAGATGCGCGCCACCGTTACAGAGTTCGGTCCGACGCTGTTGGGTAAAATCCTCGAGTTGAATGACACGCAGGTTGGCGTGCTGAATCTTATTTTCAAGTATGCCGATGATAAGAATCTCCCCATCGTTGATTTCAACGACCTCAAGAAAGCACTGAACTACCTCGCCGAAGGACCCGGCGCGGCAGAGATTAAAGAAGCGTACGGAAAAATCTCTTCCTCTACCTCCGGCACCATCCTGAGAAAAATTGTGTCGCTGGAGCAACAGGGCATCGACCATATCTTCGGCGAGCGTTCTTTTGACATTGAAGACCTTTTTCAAAAAGTGGATGGCAAGGGTGTCATCAGCCTCCTCAACGTATCCGACGTTCAACAGCAGCCGGCGATTTTTTCCACGTTCATGCTGGCGTTGATGGCTGAGATTTATCAGCGAATGCCCGAGGTTGGCGACGCCGACAAACCCAGGCTTATATTCTTTTTAGATGAAGCACACCTGCTGTTCAAGGACGCGCCGAAAGCGTTCCTCGATCAGATCGAACAGATCATCCGGTTGATACGATCAAAAGGTGTTGGCGTTTTCTTTTGCACACAGCTCACACAAGATGTTCCGGCAACCATACTGTCGCAGTTGGGAAATCGTGTTCATCACGTTATCCGGGCATTTACACCTAACGATGTCAAAGCATTGAGGGAAACCATTAAGACTTTTCCCAAATCACAGTTCTATGATTTGGAGCAGCAGTTCACGCAATTGGGAACCGGCCAGGCCTTCATCACAGTGCTCAACGAAAAAGGAATTCCAACCGAAACGGTGTTAACGCACCTCGCGCCGCCAGCATCAGTGATGGGCCCGCTTGCTGACAACGAGTATCGGGAAATGCTCGATACTTCTGATTTGTATAAGAAGTACCAGGAATCTGTCGATCCGCAAAGCGCCTTTGAAATATTGGGTGAGCGGATGAAACAACAGGAAGCGGAGAAACAGGATCAGGCAACAACATCCTCCAAAACGACTTCGCGAAGACAAGAAAAATCTACCTTTGAAGAGGTCATGGCATCGCCCGTCGCCAAGCAGGTGGGCAGGGAATTGGTGCGTGGCGTGTTTGGAATGTTGTTCGGAACATCGACGCGAAGAACATCGCGACGAAAAGGTGGCCTTTTTTAGAACGTTAGTCAACCGTAACCAATGCACGATGTGGGAAGAAGACGATGACGATCACGACGACGAATCCGACTACGATCCCGAGAAGGAACGGAAGAAGTTAGAATCGCTGCCGATTTTTCAGAAAGCGGAAGAAATCCGGGAACTGACCCGGCGCATCATTGATTCGATCGACGACGATGAAGTGAAAATGCTGCACAGCAATATCATGCTGGAGGATTCAGTGATTATTCCTGCAAAGATTGCCGGCGCCGAAGCTGTGGATGACTTCATCTTGAAGATGGAGAACGCTACCATCATTAAGATTCACGCCCGGAGTCTTCAAACCCAGACTGCCTCGTTGATCTTTGAAGAGGTATTGCCAGAAGAATACCTTCGAATGTTGCGTAAAGAAATCGAGGCCTTCAGACTTCTGTTCCGCGAATGGATCAAGACCTTCCATAAGTTTCCCAAAGACGGTGATGGCTGGGGACTCTTCGTGGAGGATACCGAGTAAAATCAAAAATTAACGTGCTGTTTGTAGAATGTTCGCACTGAGCTTTCACAGAGTGGAATGAATTGTTGATAGAAATCTTTCCAGTCTGCCCGGTTCACCAGGCGACACGCCGATGGCTCTGCTTCCGCAAATGTATCCGACAGTTGTTCTAAAACCAGTGTGTATCCGCGACCCGACACATCGGTGAAAAGCCGTACGTGGACGTTGGCGTCTTCCTGATGAACACGGTTCAAATACTGCTTCCACAATTCGAGCGCAGCCCGGCTCGAACCGAATTTGAGGTGAAATTCATTTCTTTCGACGTACATAGATTAATATTTAGGCCATAATCGGCAGGCAGCACCAATTTACGAAGGGTATTTTTCCGGTATACGGTCACTATTTGACTCTTTTCGGTATTCTTATATTGATTAGAACCTGAAGTAGATTACCTGTTAGTTGTTTTGATTGCGTTGTAACTGTATCGCGTGTACAGGTAAATCCCCACAAAAACGTATTGGAATCCTAAACCGCATACGCCATGAACTTGGCCAGGAACCTTTTTGTGCTTACAGTTTTTGCAGGGATCGCTTTTCAGGGGTTAGGTCAATCGCGGCCGATCGCTAAAGCCGGCGTCCTCGACGCCACCGCGTGGAATTTTCAAGAGAAACGCCTACCACTGAATGGATACTGGCGAATGGTCGACGGCGCGCTGGTTGATCCAGCCGATCAGTCCGACTACACCGGAATTGATTACTTTTTTCCTTCTGTGTGGAATGATACCCGCGCCAAACAAGACGGCCAGGGATATGCTACTTTTTTCCTCCAGGTGCTAGTGCCCGATTCGATCAAAACATGGTCGGTAGAGGTGCCGCCACTATACAGCAGTTGCAAACTTTGGATCAATGGCGTGGAAACAATCGCCGTGGGCAAGGTGGATACCAGTGCTCAAGGTTGTGTTCCACAATGGATTTTTAAGCATGGCACCGTGCTAGGCACCGGGCACGATACGCTGCAGATCGTCATGCAAATTGCCAACTTCCAGCACGACAAAGGCGGTATCAAGGATCCTGTTTACCTGGGAACGCCAACCACCGGAATGTCGAATTGGAATTGGGCAATCAAGTCTGATATGGTGGAAACCTGCGTATTGGGCTTGCTGGGTCTTACGTTCCTGATCTTTGCCGCGATTCAGCGCAAGAAAGTCATTCTGTATTTCGCGCTGCTGTGCCTCACGTGGTCGGCCCGTTCTGTGTTCTCAGGGCTTTATCTGATCACCTACTTTTATCCTGATTTCGATTGGTACCTGCAGGTGCGCGTCGAATACATTTCGCTTTACCTCGGAATGATCTGGGCGACATTATTTCTCAGCGATCTCTTCAGCGCCTTCAGCAGCAGAGGATTTTCGTATGCGTTGGTCGGTCTTAATATTATTTTCATTCTCTTCACACTCTTTACTCCGCCGCTGACCTTTACCCCTTGGTTGTCGCTTTATCTCACGGTCGCGGGTGTAGCGGTAGTATATGCTGTGGTGTTGGTGATTCGAGCCTTGCTGTCAGAGCAGGCCGGCGCCTGGTTCCTGATGGCGAGTATCATCACCGGCATCCTTGTATTTGGTTATGACATCGTAGCCTACCAGGCGTCATTTTCATACAACTTCGTTTTTCTGAATGTTGGATACCTGGTAATATTTCTGTTGACGGCGATCGCTTTGTTGTTCCAATTGGAAGTTTTCAAAAGCCGTTATCAGAAACGAAATATGCTGACGTATAAGGATATGTTTGGTGAGCGCTAACCCCGTGCCGCTTAGAAGTCGGTGTCCAAGCCCAGACGGTCTTTGAGTTCCTTCAGGATTGGATTCTTCTCCACAAGGAAATCAAACTTTTCGCGGTTGGTGTAGTACACCTTCTTGCTCTCTTCTTCCGAGATCATTTCGCCGATGATCTGGATGGTGGAGTTCTTGAGTTTATCGCGCAGAAAAGCAGATAACTCGATGCGCATGTTGTTGAGCATGGTTTCCTGAACAGGGTGGTGCAGTGAAACAACGATCGTCGCTTCGTTCAAACCAAAGGGCTGGGTGAGAAGCTGGTATTCGGCCTGGAATTTTTTCCGCTGCTCCGCGAAGTCGTTCCAGACTTTCTGCAATTCATCACGGGTAAAACCCTGATCGAGTTCCGCTTGTTTCTCAGCGGTGGGTTGGTCTTTCTTTGCTTCAACCTTTAGAAGGCCGCTAAGCTTGACGGTCGTCTTCGGGGCAGTCTTAAATCTCGACTTCTCCGCGAAGTCGGGCTTCATCGATAATGGCGAATCAATTTTTTGTGGTGTTTCCGCGGGGCTTTCAACCGAAGGTTGTTCCGCCGGTTCCGAAGGTGACTCCTTCGTTACATCAATTTTTTTTTTACCCCGACCTGTTCCAGGGTCTGGTCTCCCGCCACTTCCAGTTGGTCGGCGCGGAGTACGTGGCTGAGGTGCGCCATCTTCATCAACGCCAGCTCCACGGTGAGGCGTTGGTTTTTACTCGCCTTGTAATTGATATCGCACTGGTTCGCGATGTTCAACCACGAAAGGAGGAGCGACGGAGCGGCAGCGCGGGCCTGTTCAGCATACTTCTTCTGAACACTGGCTGGAACTTCAATGAGCTGAACGGTACGGCTATCCTGCGACACCAGCAGGTTGCGGAAGTGTTCGCTTAGTCCTACAATAAAATTTTGACCATCGAATCCTTTGCGGATGATCTCATCCAGCAACAACAGCGGCTGGGTGTGGTTTTGGGAAAGCAATGCATCGACCACCTGGAAGTAATAATCATAATCCAGGATGTGGAGGTTGCTGAGCGTATCCTTGAAGGTTACTCCTTTTCCGGCGGAGTAGGTCACCATCAGATCGAAGATCGAGAGAGCGTCGCGTAAAGCGCCATCAGCTTTTTGGCTGATCAGGTGTAGCGCTTCGTCTTCCGTTTCGATCTTTTCGCGCTGGGCGATCCGCTTCAGATGGTTTGCGATGTCGCTGATCTGAATCCGGTTAAAATCAAAGATTTGGCAGCGGGAAAGGATGGTCGGAATGACCTTGTGTTTTTCCGTGGTAGCCAGAATAAAAATGGCGTACGGGGGTGGTTCTTCCAGGGTCTTCAAAAATGCATTGAAAGCCGCATTGGAGAGCATGTGAACCTCGTCTATAATATAGACTTTAAACTTACCGAACTGCGGTGGGTAGCGAACCTGGTCGATCAGGTTGCGGATGTCTTCAACGGAATTGTTGGAGGCGGCATCCAGTTCAAAGATATTCAGCGAATTAGTTTCGGCTTTTTCCTCGAACCCGTTGATGAGGCGGGCTACAATCCGGGCGCAGGTGGTTTTTCCGACCCCGCGAGGACCGCAAAACAGGAGGGCCTGGGCAAGCTTGTTGTTATCGATGGCATTTTTGAGCGTGGTTGTGATGTGCTCCTGGCCCACCACTTCATCAAACCCGGTGGGGCGGTATTTTCTTGCCGATACAACAAAGTTTTCCATTGCCGGGCGCAAGATAATTTATTTTGAAACACCGCAAGGGAGGGACAGGAATTTAGCCCGCGTAAAATAAAAAGACCCGGTTCACTTGCGCGAACCAGGTCCTTTCTATGGTTTTGAGGCCAGATCTTAGTTGATCTCGCTCATGGTGTACTTGCTACCTGCCTTTTTGATCTCACCAACAGAAACATAAACAGTTTTGTTTTCGTCAGCAAGTTCGAAAGAACGGTCGAAAGTCCAGGTCTTCGTAACGTTCTTACCAGTTACTTTCACTGTGTAAGTTCCGTCTTCGTCAACATTCCAGAATCTTACTTTCACAACGTAAGTACCGTCCTCGAAATAAAGGCTGTTTTCGTCGAAGATGATTTCTTCGAAGTCGAAAGACTCGATGCTAGATTCGATTGCATCAACATCGTGGTAAAGGAAAAGATCGATGTCAGCATTTTCAATAGCAACATCGCCAGTACCGGCTGCTGTCCAGGTCAATTCTACTTTAAGACCGGCGTCGTCGCTGATGACGTTCGCAGGAACCTCATCGTCGCCACCACAAGAATTCAGAACAACAACTGCTGATAAAAGGCACACAACAGTCAAAAAGCTTTTGAAGTGTTTTTTCATGATTGATTAAAGTTATTAAGTTTAAATTTTGACAAAAATCTAAAAATGCGTTGAATTGCCGAAAGAAGGTTGCCAGTTGCTATGTACTTAGGTAAGAATTCTCGTGATATAGTTGGATAAATTTCAGCCGCCACTCCCGATCTCCTTCCAACGAAACCCCACAGCGCAAAAGCCTATGCCTAAAGGAGGAGTAATGTTCATGTAATAGTTTGCCCTATTTTTCAAAAATCCGACGGCGTTTAACGCTTAGCTTTGCGCATTATTTAATTTTTACCTATGAAAAAGTTACTTTTTTTGACAGCGTTAGTTGTTACGGCCCTCGTCTCTTACGGACAAAAGGTTGACCTGGACAAATTCAATCACACATTTGATTACCGGGATCTACCACGCAATCCGCAGAACCCTGAGTATAAGACATACTCGGTAAGCACCAATGTACCCTCCTCCGTGCGCATGACTTATGGCGACAAAGGAATTGAGAATGGCGTCAGTATCCAAGGATTGAAAAAGGTTACCGATGTAAAAGGCCACCTGATTGTCTACGTGAGCATGAATGACCTGATCTTCACCGCCTCCAAGGTTAACGAGCGCGTGGAAGTTCAGAAGGACAAAGACGGCAAGGAAACAGGCAGAAAGTACTACTATAAAGTTGATGCCACCTACACTTGGGGCGGCACTGGTTCTATCGGCGATTACAAAGGAACCGCCATCGGATCAATGGATCTCCAGGCTAGCGCCAGCACTTGGGCCAGCTCGGAATACCCCACTTACAAGGAAGCGGCTGATTACTTCAACAACAACGTAAACTCCATCCGCGATGGCCTGTTGAGAACCGAAATTAAGTCTGCGCTTGGATCCCTTAACAATTGGTTGAGCACAAACTATGGTTATGCTGAAAGAACGGACTACGAAATTCTGTGGATCCTGGATTCTAAGAAGCACCCTGAATATGCGGCGCAACACGAAAACTGGGAAGCCTTCAAAGCTACCGTAGCTACTGTTAAGCGTGATGCTATTTCGGATGAAACCAAAAACAAGTTCTACGAGATCATCAAGTATTTCGACGGTATCCCTTCGAAATTCACTACCGACGAAAAAGCTGACAAGAAAATGCGTTATGCCAGCTACTACAACAAAGCCAGAATTTACCTGTACCTGGACAACCCGGAAGCTGCTATCAAAGAAGCAGACGCCCTGATTGCCAATGGTTACGATGATGGCGATGGAAAGCGCCTGAAGAAAGAAGCCGAAGCACTGGCTGAATTGTTCAAGAAGAACAACGCAACTTCCCGCCACTTCACCATCGATTTGTCAACGGCGACACCTCCTGCGGCTAACTAAGCAACAGAGAAGTCTCTATAAATATAAAGAAGACCAGGTACCCGCCTGGTCTTCTGCTTTCATGAACTTTTCATTCCCTATATTTGTCTTCCCGTTTTAGGAATTGTCGTTTAATACATTGGGGCCGACCGGTTTTGACAGGATGTGTGAGGTCGTGCACAAGCATGCAGGCTCATGGGGTGAGAGCCTTAAAAGATAGTCCCGAACCATACTTGGCGAGCCTAGCTACGCCATGGCTGCTTAATCTGACTTAACGTTAGATTAGCTTATTCCCGATAAGATCGGGAAGGCCATCATCGCTCAGCGCCCTTGTTTTGCCGGCGCTGGAATCGCGGTGTCGTAATGCAGAACTGCTCCAGGTGATGTTGCTAAGCCTGGTTAAGACACAGTAACTAAGAGGAGGTTTAGGCTGTTGCCTGCCTTGCTTCTTCCGACAATTAAAGTCAACTAAGCATGTAGAAAGTACGGGATTCATCTTCTCTGGACGAGAGTTCGATTCTCTCCGGCTCCACACTAAACTCAAGTAATCAAATGCCCCTTCATCGAGGGGCATTTTTACTTTGTTCGGGATTTGAACGTCCCTATTCTGGACGACATCTGCCGCCTGCAAAATTGGACACCGACCAAATTAAATGAAAGCGGACCGCGAAGCATTGGCATGAAAATTTCGGCTTGCTGTCAAAAAACATTATGCAACACGTATTTTACAAAGGTGTCCGGTATCTTGCCAAGCCCGAAGTTTTCGGAGAATCTACGTTCTATTCACTTTACAATGGTGACGGAATCCTTGTGCATTTTGTGAATAAGGAAGAAACCGCGCATTCGCCACTACTGAATGTCTGGTTTCAAACGTACCTCAAACTGATCGACGCATCGTCGCGCACGAAATAAAGAAGTGCTGAATTTTTCGGTTAAGTGTGTAGTTCTTTCCACAGGCTGACACACGCAATACCGCGTCAAAATGCTGCTGTGCGAATGGCACGGATATTCGTTTGCGTGGGTTATGAACGCTAAAGAAGGACATCCGGAGAACCTTGCGCAGACGCAACTCGATACCCAAATGGCTAAGTCGAAGCCAGTAAAGTTGGGATGGAAGTCAGGGGAAACAGAGGACATTACAAAAACCCTCAACAATCTGCTGGCAAACTACTCCGTCCACTACCAACGTTTGAGAAATTTTCATTGGAACGTCAAAGGTCCCGACTTCTTCGACCTTCATGAACAGTTCGAGCAACAATACACGGAAGCAGTAAAAAATATTGACGACATTGCAGAACGAATCCGTGTCTTTGGAAAAACTCCGCTGAGTACATTGCAAGAGTATCTCGATACTTCGGAAATAAAAGAGACCGGTTCAGCGTTAAGTTCAGGACTCATGGTGCGCGAACTGCTCAGTGACTACAGGATCCTGCTACAATACATGTTCGCAGTAGTAGCGGTGGCGGTTGAACACGGCGATTCAGGCACGGAAGAAATGATAAAACGATTCATCCACAATGTTGAGAAACATCATTGGATGATGTCGGCCTATATGGCGCAATAGCGCAGACTTTGATGGAGAATATCCGAAATAAAATTAAGTCCTTACAACAGTTCTTGCGTACCCTCTCCCTGAAGAGGGTAATTTATTTTATCACGGGCAGCGTTATCATTTTTTTCTTTTTCCTGTTTGTCCTGTTTCTATTTACCTGGGCCGGCCTGCTGGGTCATCTGCCCGACGATAAAGAGCTACGCGAGATCAAAAACCCTGCTGCTACAGAAGTGTACAGTGCCGACAGCGTCTTGCTGGGAAAGTATTTCCTGCAAGAAAGGTCCAACGTTAGCGCTGAGCATATTCCGAAGCATGTTGTTAACGCGGTGATCGCCACGGAAGACGTACGGTTCTACGATCACCATGGCATCGACTGGAGAAGCCTGGGCCGTGTGGCAATCAAGAGCATTCTATTTGGTCAGGAATCTTCGGGAGGAGGTAGTACCATTGAACAACAGCTGGCGAAGAATCTCTATCCCCGTAAAAACTATTGGTTCTTCTCCCTGTTCATTAATAAAATGAGGGAATTCATCATCGCCTCGCGGTTGGAAGGCGTGTATGAAAAAAATGAAATTCTTGCGCTGTATTTAAATACCGTTCCCTTTGGCGACAACACCTTTGGTTTGCAAGCAGCTGCGCAACGTTTCTTTTCCATTTCTGTTCAGAACCTTTCCATAAATCAAGGCGCGCTGCTGGTGGGAATGCTCAAAGCTACACACTTGTACAATCCGCGAATTTATCCCGAGCGTTCTTTGACGAGACGCAATGTGGTGCTCGGTCAGCTCGCCCGTTATAAAATGATTAGCACCGAAGCGCTGGATTCACTGAAGCGGTTACCCATCAACTTAAAGTACAACAAAGTAACACACAACTCCGGGCTGGCGGCATACTTCCGCGAGTACCTGCGGCTTGAACTTCTAGAATGGTGTGACCAATACAATGCCAGTCATGACGTTCCGGTAAATCTCTACACCAGTGGCTTAAAGATTTACACTACGATTGACTCGAGGTTGCAGCGTCACGCGGAGCAGGCCATGACACGTCAGATGAGCAGTATCCAGAATATATTTCTGAAGCATTGGACCCGCGCGGAGCCCTGGGCTGCAAATCCGGAGATGATCGAAGCGATCGTGAAAAAATCCGATCGCTATAAGCAACTTGAATTATCGGGCATGGATCACGAAGCCATCCTGGAAGAAATGAAAAAGCCGGTGCCCATGAATATTTTTACATGGGAAGGTGAAAAGGAAGTGATGATGAGCTCCATCGATTCAATTAAACACTACCTCAAATTTTTGAATGCCGGCGTATTGGCTATTGATCCATCGCAAGGAGCTGTTAAAGTGTGGGTGGGTGGAATCAATCACCAGTATTTCCAATACGATCACGTGAAAGAAACCACACGGCGGCAAGTAGGCTCAACCTTTAAGCCGATCATTTACGCAGCAGCGCTGGAGCAGGGTGCAAGACCTTGCGCTTTTATACAGGCCGACAAGATCACCTACACCAATGTCGATGATTGGGCACCAAAGAACACGGAAGACAATTACGATCTGAAGTATTCGATGCCAGGAGCGCTCGCTTATTCTGTCAATACAGTATCGGTTCGAGTGCTTGAGAAAGCTGGAATTAACAACACCATTCAGGTAGCCAGAGACATGGGGATCAACAGCCCGCTGGCGCCCGTTCCTTCACTGGCGTTGGGTAGCGCGGAAGTCTCTATGATCGAGATGGTCAACGCCTATACAAGTTTTGCAAATGAGGGCAAAGTAGGCAAGCCGTTTTACCTGACTGCCATTGTTTCGTCCACTGGCGAAATACTGGAGGAGTTTCAACCTGCGACGGCGCAGCAAGCTATATCGGAAGAAAATGCAGAACTCATGCTGCACATGCTCAAGCGCGCGGTAAACGAAGGCACGAGTCGGAGTTTAAGGTCGCAGTTTCTCCTGACCAACGATCTCGCAGGAAAGACAGGCACCACGCAAATGAACACGGATGGATGGTTCATTGCCATCACACCCAAGCTCGTCATCGGAGCGTGGGTTGGCGCCGACGATCCGCGCATCAGGTTCCGTTCGACCGCGTTGGGGCAAGGCGCCAGAACAGCATTGCCGATCATTGGCGATTTTTTCCAACACGCAAACCGGGATCCCGCCGTGAGTTCTGTTTTACAAGCCAGGTTCCCCGAGCTTTCGTTCTGGCAAGAAAATAAGATCAACTGCGGCCTTTATAAATCGAGCAGTACGCTCTTCAAGCGATTCAAGAACGACGACAGCAAGCGAGCGTTCAGTGACAAGAAGAGCGAAAAGAAGAAAGGGCTATTCAAACGCTTGTTCAACTGATCTCATATTCCCGGCCATTCAGATTCTCTTGCGGCCCGTGGACAGAAGTATGACGGCGCCAACCGCGAGTAATATCCCACCGGTGATAGGCGACCAGTAAACAGGTGTTTTCTTCTCTTTTGTTACTTCAATCTTCCCGACGTCAAGCACTTCTTCTTTCGTAACCAGCGTGAAACCTGTAATTACTGTCATCGTAATGCCGAGGATCAGTAAGACAATGCCAAAGGTTTTCATAAGTTTTATAGTTAGTTTCTTTACCCAAGGCAATTCACCAGCCATTTTGAAATTCGAATTCAGCGTTTTTTCGCACGGTCGAAAATCCCAACGTGTAAATACTTCTACATCCTGATTTCAAGTTGAGATACTTGCGCCCCAGCACGGAGGGCTGAAATCCAGAATAACGCCTTTTTTATTGGGTACGTTTTTTTCGCAGGTGTCATCAACAAAAGAAAAAGAATCTTATGGAAGACAACAAAGAAATAATCGAAGTGCTGAATGATCTTATCAGGATCAACGCAGACCGTGTGGAAGGTTATAACAATGCGGTGAATAACCTGGGTGATAACGACGAGCCCATGGTGAAGTCCATGTTTTATCAGGTTGCTGAAGAAAGTCAGGAGATCAAGGAACGCCTGACCGACAAAGTGATTGCCCTGGGAGGAGAACCTGCCACCGACACCACGCAGCGCGGAAAAGTTTATCGCGTATGGATGGACATCAAAGCGACATTCACCGGTCACGACGTAGCTTCTGTTTTGGCAGCTTGTGAATTTGGTGAAGACGCCGCACAACGTGCCTATCATACCGCTATCGACGAGAGCAAAGATTTCCCGGATGAGATCAAGCTCATGATCAAAAATCAACAGCAACTGCTGAAGATGTCGCATGACCTGGTTCGAAATCAACGGGATGAAAAACAACGGGTAGAGCATTAAGAAAAGGCCTGTGGGTTATTTATTGGCCATGTTGTGGATAAAATTCCACACCTTTTAGGTTCGGACTTGATTGAATCCTAGGTTATTCTTATTCCTGTTGCTTGGCACAGAATTCGACGGGATAACACGGATTCATCGCAACATTGACACGAATAGCACAGCACCAAAAGGATTCGAGCAAGCAAAACAGAAGCGGCGATGTCGGACTGGACACTCGAATCTGGAAATGCGATGGCCATCAGACGCACGCACAACGAACCTTGCGCGCAGCGATAAAACTTTACGAGTTTTCCTTTTCTATTCACAAACAATAACCCTGCGGGGCGTAAACGTTTTGGTAAAGGAACTCGGTTAAATAGTTGGTAAAATCATGGGTTGGAGCCCGTGTGGGGAGCCCTGCGTCTTCGGATGCGTGGGCTTTCCTTATTCATTTAACCTCCAATGCCATGGTATGTTTTTTTGATATAAACACATTTTACCTATTGACGGAGACACCATAAGAGAAGAACAAGTGCACCTTAACCTTTCCTGCTATGAGTTCAAAAAGCCAGTCCAAGACTCACACTCGTAAAACCATTGCTTTGTCTGTGCCGGCGAAGACGGCGAAGCGAAAACCAAAAATATCCTCCAACGGTAATGGCGCATCCCATTCGAATGGTGCTGAATCAACCCTTGATCTGCGAACACTGCTGCAAGTCTTGACGGAAGTTAAGAATGGAAACTTCACCGTTCGCATGCCCATCGATGATGTCGGATTGGTTGGAAAAATATCCGATACGCTGAATGAAATCATTTCGCTGAACGAGCGAATGATGTTGGAATTTACCAAGGCAGGCAATACCATCGGAAAACAAGGGAAGCTCACACAGCGTATTGAAATCCCCAGCTCAAAAGGATCGTGGAAGCAGGGCGTCGAATCGCTCAATGTATTAATCTCCGATTTGGTTCACCCCACGATTGAAATTGCTCACGTGATCAGCTCGGTGGCAAAAGGAAATCTTTCGCAGGAAATGCCCGAAGAAATTGCCGACCATAGACTGGAGGGCGAATTCCTGCGGATCGCTAAAGAAGTGAACGACATGGTGAAGCAGCTGAACTTGTTTTCCATGGAAGTAACACGCGTGGCACGAGAGGTAGGATCTGAAGGAAAACTCGGAGGTCAGGCTAAGGTGAAGGGAGTCGATGGCGTGTGGAAAGACTTAACCGATTCCGTAAACCACATGGCTGGTAACCTGACGAGCCAGGTTCGAAATATTGCCGAGGTAACGACCGCGATCGCACGCGGAAACCTCTCCCGGAAAATCACCGTGGACGTGCGCGGCGAAATGCTCGAGTTAAAAAATACCATCAACACGCTCGTCGATCAGCTCAACTCTTTCGGATCGGAAGTAACGCGCGTTGCGCTGGAAGTAGGTACAGAAGGAAAGTTGGGCGGACAAGCGACCGTAAAAGGTATGGGTGGTGTTTGGAAAGATCTCACCGACTCCGTTAACCAAATGGCCGACAACCTGACGAACCAGGTGCGAAACATCGCCGAGGTAACGACCGCGGTGGCCAAAGGAGACTTATCGAAAAAGATCACCGTGGATGTAAAGGGCGAGATGCTCGAGTTGAAAGACACGATCAACACGATGGTGGATCAGCTGAATTCATTTGGATCGGAAGTAACGCGCGTGGCGCTTGAGGTGGGATCCGAAGGACAGCTTGGTGGACAAGCCGACGTACCCGGTGTTGCCGGTACATGGAAAGATCTCACGGACTCTGTAAATAAAATGGCCGACAATCTCACCAACCAGGTGCGGAATATCGCTGAAGTAACAACCGCTGTGGCCAAGGGTGACCTGTCGAAAAAAATTACAGTGGATGTAAAAGGAGAAATGCTCGAGTTGAAAGACACCATCAACACGATGGTGGATCAGTTGAACTCGTTTGCCTCTGAAGTGACCCGCGTATCGAATGAAGTGGGATCGGAAGGTAAGCTCGGCGGACAAGCCAACGTGAAAGGTGTCGGCGGTGTGTGGAAAGGCCTGACGGATTCGGTGAATCAAATGGCTGGTAACCTTACCGCGCAGATCCGGAACATCGCCAACGTTGCTATTGCCGTGGCGAATGGAGACTTGTCACAAAAAATCACGGTTGACGTCCGGGGAGAAATTCTCCAATTGAAAGATACACTGAACACCATGGTGGATCAGTTACGCGGTTTCGCCTCAGAAGTAACGCGCGTGGCGCGCGAAGTAGGTACGGATGGAAAATTGGGTGGACAGGCCTTTGTGCCGGGTGTTGCCGGAACGTGGAAGGACTTAACAGATTCCGTGAACCAGATGGCGGGTAATCTCACTGACCAGGTGCGAAATGTTGCCAGCGTAACAACCGCGGTGGCCAACGGTGACTTGTCCAAGAAAATTACCGTGGATGTTCGCGGCGAAATGCTCGAATTGAAAAACACCATCAACACGATGGTGGAACAGCTGAACTCTTTTGCATTTGAAGTAACGCGCGTGGCGCGCGAAGTAGGTACCGATGGAAAGCTCGGTGGTCAGGCGGAAGTACGGGGTGTTGCCGGAACATGGAAAGACTTGACAGACTCCGTGAACCAGATGGCGTCAAACTTAACAGGCCAGGTGCGTGGTATTGCCAAGGTGGTGACGTCCGTGGCGAAAGGAAACCTGAAACAAAAACTTTCGATCAACGCGTTGGGCGAGCTGGCGCAGTTGACAGATACCATCAACGAAATGATCGATACGCTCGCCGTCTTTGCCGATCAGGTAACGACGGTTGCGCGCGAAGTGGGTGTTGAAGGGCGCCTCGGTGGTCAAGCCAGCGTACCGGGAGCATCGGGTACATGGAAAGACTTGACGGAAAACGTAAATCAGCTGGCGGCTAACCTTACCTCGCAGGTACGTTCCATTTCGGAAGTAGCGTCGGCCGTAACCAAGGGGGATTTGACCCGGGCGATTCGCGTAGATGCGAAAGGCGAATTGGAAGCGTTGAAAGATACGATCAACCAGATGATCACCAACTTGCGCGAAACAACATTGCGTACGCAAGATCAGGACTGGTTGAAATCAAACCTGGCGAAGTTTGCGCAGATGCTGCAGGGTCAGAAGGATTTGAACACGGTAACGCGAAGAATTCTCTCCGAGCTTGCCGAGACCATCAGCGCGCACTATGGTGCGTTTTATATTTTACAGCAGGACGATCCCGCTCAAAGCGTGACGCTAAAATTATTTGCTGCGTATGCATACGAAGAAAAGAGCATGATCACCGAATTGGCCATCGGTGAAGGTTTGGTTGGACAATGCGCTTTTGAGAAGCAGCGCATTTTGTTGACCAACGTTCCGCAAGGTTATGTGAAAATCAATTCCGGATTGGGGAAAGCTAAGCCTGCCAACCTGGTAATCTTGCCGGTGCTCTTCGAGAACAATGTGAAAGCGGTTATCGAGCTGGCTTCACTGGATCAATTCAACGCCACGCACCTTGACTTCCTGGATCAGTTGACGGAAAGTATTGGTATCGTGTTGAACACGATTGAAACCAACACGCGTACCGAACAACTACTGGAACAATCACAATCGCTTGCTGGAGAATTGAAAACACAGCAAGAAGAGTTGCGGCGTACCAACGACGAACTTCAGGATAAAGCCCTGTTGCTGGTGAAACAGAAAGATGAAGTGGAGGCGAAGAACCAGGAAGTGGAGGAAGCGCGAAGGTCGCTGGAGGAAAAAGCCGAGCAGCTAACGTTGACATCGAAATATAAATCCGAGTTCCTGGCCAACATGTCGCATGAGCTGAGAACGCCATTGAACAGTTTGTTGATCCTTGCGCAGCAATTATATGAAAACGCGGAGGGCAACCTGAACGACAGGCAAATCCGATACGCGAAAACCATTCACTCCTGTGGAGACGACTTGATCCAGTTAATCAACGACATTCTTGATCTTTCGAAAATTGAATCTGGTTTCATTTCTGCCAACATCTCCACGGTGCGGATCTCTGAGATTGCTTCTTTTGTGGAAACAACGTTCAAGCCTATCTCAGAAGCGCGCAACCTCCGGTTCAAGATTGAAACGGACTTTGACCTTCCGCTGTCGATTGAAACGGACATCCAACGCTTGAACCAGATTCTCAAGAACCTGTTATCGAATGCTTTTAAGTTCACGGAGAAGGGAGAAGTTAACCTGAAGATTTTTACGGCGCAGAAGGAGTGGAGAACCGGAAACGTGAATCTCGACAATTCGGCCAAAGTCATCGGCTTCTCGATCAGCGATACCGGCATCGGGATACCCTTGGAAAAACAGCAGATCATCTTCGAAGCATTTCAGCAAGCGGAAGGATCGACGAGCCGTAAGTACGGTGGCACAGGTCTGGGGTTGTCCATCAGTCGTGGATTGGCGGAACTGTTAGGCGGTACCATAGAATTGAATAGCCAGGCAGGGCAAGGCAGTACCTTTACGCTGTATTTGCCGGTTGAGGGTGTGCAGAGTATACTGCGTGACACGCCTGGAAGTCTGGAGATGCTATACCAGGTCGGCAAGGAAAAAGAGGTCGAGGCAATTGTCGTCAACGAAGTGGTGAAAGGCCGAAAGGAGATGGTGAATGAAATGATCAACGAAACGGGCGATGATCGCGATCACATACTACCAGCAGACAAGGTCATGCTGGTAGTGGAGGATGATTTACGCTTTGCTAAGATCGTTATTGAAAAAGCGCACGAGAACGATTTGAAAGCGGTGGTCGCCACCAACTACCTCGAGGTATTTGATTTCATCAATCGGTTTTCGCCGATCGCCATTACCCTTGACGTCAGGCTTCCGGACACCAGCGGGTGGAAGGTAATTGAGCTGTTGCGGAATGACCTGAACTACCGCCATATCCCCATTCACGTAATCTCGGGTGAAGAGAACCGGACGCTGGCATTAAAACGCGGCGCCCGAAGCTTCTTGTTGAAGCCGCTTAACAATGACGCGCTGAACGAGTTGTTCCACGAGATAGTTTCCTACCATAAGATGGAACACCGGCATGTACTGGTGATTGAAGACAACGAGACGGACGCCGCGCAGATCGCACGGATGCATGAAGATGCGCGGATCAAAGTGACCGTGGCGAGCACGGGAAAGCAAGCCGTGGAGCTTCTTAACGAACAGCCTTTCGATTGCGTTATCCTGGATTATATGTTACCCGACGTATCAGGTTCGGAATTAATCCATGAGATTAACAAGGCCAAGCGGAAGTTAACACCCATCATTGTCTATTCGGCCAAGGATTTCAATAAGTCTGAATTGAGCAACGTCAATCTCAATTCCAGTTCCCTGGTTTTGAAACAATCCAATTCCATTGAACACCTGCTGGAGGAAACATTGTCGCACGTGCACATTAACCACAAGGAAATTGCACCGGAAAAGCAGCGGATCATTGAAAATATCCGGAGTCGTGAAGATATACTGACCGGGAAGAACATCCTTGTAGTCGACGACGATGTGCGAAACCTGTTCGCACTCACTACCGTGTTCGAGCGTTTTAATATTAATGTGATTACGGCGGAAAGTGGTAAGGAAGCGATTCAGCTGCTAAACGATAACCCAAAAATTGAAATGGTGCTCATGGATATCATGATGCCGGAGATGGATGGGTATGAAACAATGCAAAAGATCAGGCGCGAACATCGAAACAGTACGCTGCCGATCATTGCTGTTACGGCGAAAGCCATGAAGGGTGACCGGCAAAAGTGTATTGAAGCCGGCGCATCGGATTATATCACCAAACCCGTCAAGGTTGACCAATTACTTTCCTTGATGCGTTTGTGGCTCTGTAAGTAAAAGCTATGCATCCAAAAATCATGTTGGTTGATGATCGGGAGGATAACCTCCTTTCGATCGAAGCGATACTCGGACCGAATGCCTATCGGCTGGTAAAGGCACGTTCCGGCCGTGAAGCTCTTAAAATTCTGTTGAAGGATATTGATTTTGCCATGATCCTCATGGATGTGCAAATGCCCAGTCTGAATGGCTTTGAAACGGCGGCTTTGATTTACGAGCGGGAGAAACTCAAGCATATTCCCATCATTTTTATCACAGCCTACAATTTTGATGATGAGAACATGTACAAGGGCTACCAGTCGGGAGCCATCGACTACATTTTCAAGCCCATCAACCCGAACATACTTCGCGCGAAGGTCGCCGTGTTGGTCGACTTGTATCGCAAAAACAGATTGCTCATTGCGCAGGAACGCCGCCTGTTGGTCATCAACCGAAGCCTGGAATTGGAAATCAAGGATCGAAAACTTTCTGAAGAAAAAGTAAAACAGCTTAACCGCGAACTTCTCGTTAACATCACCAACCTGGAGAACGCCAATAAAAATCTGGAGCGCTTCGCCTTCATGGCTTCTCACGATTTGCAGGAGCCGCTTCGAAAAATCAGGATGTTCAGCGATAAGCTGTCGATGAAGCATAAGCATGTTCCGGAAGACATGGACCTGATCAACAGGATTCAGCGTGCCGCCGAACGCACGCAGAATCTGATTTCCGATATTCTTGCATTCTCCAAGATTTCAACCATCCCGTCAGAATTTACGGAAATTAGCCTGAACGACGTCGTCGATGAGTTGCTGCGCGATATGGCGGAGGAAATCCGGGAAAAGAAAGCCACCGTGGAAGTTACCGCCCTGCCGATTATCCGCGGCAGTGTTCGACTGATGCGCCCCCTTTTTCAAAACCTGCTGACAAACGCATTGAAGTATTCTCACAAAGACGTCCCGCCGTTGATTTCCATTCGTTCGGAAGCCGCCTCCGCCCCCGAACAATCGAACGGCAGCGGTAAGAACCATCATGAGAATCGTTATTGCCGGATTTATGTTGAAGACAATGGTATTGGCTTTGATCAAAAATATGCCGAGGAAATTTTTGGAATGTTTCGACGCCTCCATGGCAGCAGTGAGTTTGAAGGGACAGGGATTGGTCTAGCGCTCTGCAAAAAAATCGTGGAGCACCATTCTGGATTTATCTCTGCCAGGAGCACACTCGGTCAGGGATCGACTTTTGTTGTATCGTTCCCCCTGAATCAAAATGGCGCTTAGCTTATTTGGGAAACCTATCCAGCTTGTCGTAAGACTGCCTATAGGACTTGATGATCTCCAACGAAATCTTTAACGCATCCAACTGGCGGTCCAGGAGTTCCACCGTTGATTGATGGGTCGCTTCGTCTTTGGCTTGCGTGTATGCAGCGATCGTTACCATTTCTCCGAACTCGCAAGCGCTTAATAAATTATCGTTCCCGTTGAACCGGGAGTTCACTTCTACCCAATCGCGATAGACTTTGCCGGTGCGCACGGGTTCGCTTGCGCTGCCTTCACCAAAGGATTTCATGATGAGCAGTGAAATGTCGGTTATATTTTTTCTACTCTCGTCGGCAATGGTGTAGAAAACGGATTTTAATTCCGTGTCCAAAATATTATAGCCAGCTTTCTTGTACCGTTCCACGCGATCGGCGTTGATTTTTAAGAGGTCGGTTAAAAGCACAAGGCCGGCGTTGTTTCTTTTAATTTTCCCTTTCATGCTTTTTGATTCTGCTTCCATAGTCGGAATGTTAGTGCCCGTCAGTGTACATTTAGTGATGGTCGTTTTTCTGAACCTTTTTTAAGAAGTGGGACGAAACACCCTTTAGCAGTGCCGGCACGAGCAGCCTGGTAAATAAATTGGAATTCCGCAGTAACCGCTGTCCGAGGAGGTCAATCGTCAAATACGATCCCAACTTCAGGACGGTGTTATCGGGTTCTTTTTTTTTAAATATATTGAACACGGACAGCAGCATGAACAGTGGCGCTACTTTTTCCTTCACGTCCTCCAGACGTTCGTGGAGTTCTTCTTTCCGGTCGGCGATCACAAGTTCTGTTCTGCGGCGTTCGGCCATCAACTCCTCATAGTTGTTAATCCTGGTCATATATTTTTTTGATAATTAGATCCCGTACACGAGGAACGATTACTTTTCGGGAAGCAAGAAGCAAAGTGATGAAAACCACTGCGTATACTCCACCGATAATAAAAAAGCCGACTTTGATGTCGTTCAATGTTTCACCAATCCACCAGGCGAGACCGATTCCTGTAAATAAGAGGATGAAGATCGCCAGGATCATCGAAAGGATGCCGACAGCACCCACGGAAGCTCCCCGCGAGGTGTGCTCGACTACTTTGATGGCAATCAGATTCCGGTAGGCTTCTATTAAATCGCTTCCAAGATCGACCCACCGTTCTTCTTGCTTCGCTTCTTTTACTTCTTCTTCTTGTTCCATGGCTGTCTTGAAGTTAAGTCTAGGTCTCGTCCACGACCTTTGATTCCGCTGGTTTAGTATTGATTTCTTCCAGCAGGGCTTTGCCGGACATCAGCAGACCGGAAAAGTTCTTAACCCAATCATTCGTGCCTTCCCTGATTTTTTTTTGAAGGTCAGATCCCTTTTCTGGCGCGAACAACATGCCGATGGCGGCGCCTGCGGCGGCAGCCACGGTCATTCCAAGAATTATTTTTGTTGTCGTATTCATGGCTTTGTCATGTTTAGTTTTCAAAATTTCACCTCGATTTAGCGGAAGCTTTCAATTTGCCTTCCTTGCTGTTATCCCCCAAAATCATGCCCCACGCGTTGTACTCCGGAACTTTATCAAAAATTACTTTTAGCAATGCCAGGGCAGGGATCGCCAGGAACATACCCGGTACGCCGCACAACGCACCACCGATGAACACGCCGATAATCGTCACCAGCGCATTGATGCGCACTTTGGTCCCCACGATCAATGGCATTCCGAAATTGTTGTCCAGGAACTGAACAATGGCGAGGATAAGGCCAACCCATAATACATCGCTCATCACTGTCGAGCTCACCATGGTAATGAGCATACAAATAATGTTGGCGACAATGATCCCAACATATGGTATCAGGTTGAGCAACGCGCTCAACAACGCGAGGAAGATCGGGTACTTTATTCCCAGGATCAGAAATCCAATGGTATTCAGCGCGAACACCAAAACGGTTTCGATGAGTAAGCCGGTGATGTATCGCTGCGCAATGGTCGTGGATTCGGTGAGCACGTCATTAACTCTTTTTTCTGATCCATTCTTGAAGACGCTCACGATAAAAGCTTTGATGTTCGACCGATAGTACATGATCAGGAACGTGTACAGTGGCAGCAAGACAACGTAGGCTATCACACCGGTGATTGATACAAAAGTCTGCCCGACCAATTCAGGAGCCTTTTCCTTTAAGTCCGCTACCGTGTCATTCAAGTACTGATTTTGTTTGCGAATGGTGATGTTCGTATTTTCTTTTACCCATTGTTGCACGGACGAGCTCACTTCATTTACCCGCTCTTTCAACGCTGGAATGTCATCCATAAAGTGAATGATCTGACTGGACAAGAAGTAGATGAGACCAAGACCAGTGATTACCGAGAGCGACACCGGCAGTATGATGGCTACCGTCGAATTGATATTTTTTCGGATCAGAAACCGTGTTAACGGTAAAATTAAACTCGCCAGGAGGATGGCGAAGAGTATGGGCAGAACGATGTCTTGGCCGTAGATCAAAGCGAGCGCGATGATAAAAAGCGAAATCAGATTTAAGCTCAGCTTCTGATAAAACGGGTCCGAGGATTTGTTCATTCCAGTCGTGGTTTGTTGATATGGATAGTGAGCACTCATGCCCGAGATGTTTGCCCCATTGTTTTTCAAGGGTGTCCTGCTCAACAATAGACAAATTCGATGCCCATGATATGGACCAAAAATTCTGATCGGCGTTGTTGTTTTTCGTTCTCCTGATTGGAGGTGAGTGGGTATTTTTCTCTACAAGAGTTCCCGGCTTGGAAAAGATGGTTTACTCACGGCTTTGGTGCTGATTGTCGTTCGGTATTGTAGGAAAAAAAGAGAAGTAAGAATCTTAAGAATAGATAAGCCGATGCCTGGAGGAGTTGTTTAAAGCTGTTGGAACGTTTCTGATGAGCCATAGAGGTTATTTTCTTGCAGTCGTTTGTCATGATCGCTCGTAAACGTTCTTCCGTCGCCTGCGCTAAAATTTCGTCCTTTACTTCGAGGTTTAGTTCGATGCTCGCGTACGCGCTTAAGTTGTTGATGTTATAAGAACCTACCGTCAAACAACGGCCATCAACGACGACCATCTTTCCGTGAAGCACATTTTTTTGGTACTCGTAAATTTCAATGTTGAGCCGCAGCAGCCAATCGTACAGATAACGTTCAGCATATTTTGAAATGAGAATATCCGACACGCCGGCCAGTATGATCTGAACGCGGACGCCGCGCTTCACCGCCGCCCGCAGGCTTTTTCGAAATTTTCTCCCGGGCATAAAGTAGGGCGACATCACCACGATCCTTTCGGTCGCCTCATTGAATAACTTCAAATAGCTCTTGGTGATTTCCGATTTTCGTCCGACCCAATCGTTGACGCAAACTTTTATAGCACACCGACTTTCAGCTGCGTTCGTTCCGTTCAGGGAAGGCGTCGGACTGTAGTCTTTAATTCGCCGCTTACAGACTTGCTCTAACCGGAGCGACGCGGATCCCTCTGTGAACAGAGCCCAGTCGAGCCACGCGGCGCTTTCGGCTGTGTCATTGTAACGGTCGCTGATATTGAGTCCGCTGACGAGACTTTTTGTTCTATCGATAACGACAACCTTATGGTGGAGTCTTCTTCCAACATAAAACTTCCGGCCTTTGACGAACGCCTGGAACCATCGGAAATGAACTCCGGCGTCCTTCAGGTCCTGAATAAATTCAGACGACAAATTGAAGGAGGCATACCGGTCCAGCAAGAGGTGAACGCTTACGGCGCGTTGTGCTGCACGCTTTAACGCGTCGGCAATCTCGCGCCCGGTTTGATCGTTGTCGAAAATGTAAAATTGGAAATAGATGGTCTCCGTCGCCTGATCAATCAGTGACTTCAGCAATTCAAAAAAGGCGCTGCCACCCCGAATCAATTCGACGCGGTTGGCGTGTGTAAAGGTCGATAGGTTCTGCTGACGCATAGACATGTGTTAAACTGAAGTGATCGGACCTACCGATGAAAAGCTCTTTTAAGAAGCTTTGCTTTTGGCTTTTTTCTCCGGTGGAACTTTATAACCTTTTTCTCGCGCTTCAGAGATGCCGATGGCGATGGCTTGTTTTGGATTCGTAACCTTTTTTCCGCTGGAAGATCTCAAGGTTCCTTTTTTCATTCTGCGAGCAGCGCTGGCTACCGTGCGCTCTGCATTCTTTGAGTACTTTGCCATGGTTTTATAGTTTGAAGTTGTACGTCTCCGTCCCGGCATAATCGTGCCATTTATCAAATTTTAGTTTGATATCGCGACCTGGCGTTCTGCGCAAGTGCATGTCATCAACATGGTCAATCAGGAGCAAAACACAACGCCCTATGCGCGCAAAAGCGTCGGACGTGTAATGTTCAACGAATGTGGATTTTGACCACAGTTGGTGAATCAACTGTGCAATTGTTTTCCTTCCCCAGACCACAAACTGGCCGTTTCTGAGTTTTTTCAGGCAGGCATGCTTTTATGACCTGCAATGAAAAAATATGTTTTTATGAAAAAGAGAGGATCAATTTTACAAGGGGTAACGTTTGCCCTGATCGTCCTTATGGGCACTGAAATGATGTCGGGGTGTAACGCGTCGAACAAGGCGAAGGGTGCAGCCATCGGAGCGACGTCGGGTGCAGTTATTGGTGGCGTCATCGGAAGTAAGTCTGACAACACTGCGGTAGGCGCCATCATTGGCGCTGGTGTCGGTGGCGCTGCCGGAGCCCTGATCGGTGATAAGATGGACAAACAAGCCGCTGAGCTTAAGGAAGACTTGAAAGACGCCAAGATTGAACGAATAGGGGAAGGAATAAAAATCACCTTCAATTCAGGATTGATGTTTGACTTTGACTCCTTTAGCCTTCGTCCCGAAACAGAAAGCAATCTCGTTGACCTGGCGAAGACGCTGAACAAATATCCTGATACCAATATTCTCATCGAAGGTCATACCGATAAGACGGGTTCCGAAGATTACAACCTGGCCTTGTCGCGCAAGCGTGCGCAAGCGGTTTCTAATTTTCTGGAGCACCAAGCGGTGAAATCGACCAGGACCACCACGGAAGGTTATGGCGAGCAGCAAACTATTTCTGCAAGCGATGAAGAAAACCGCCGCGTCGAAGTGGCCATTTTTGCCAACGATAAAATGAAGCGGATGGCAAAGAAGGGTCAGTTATAATTCAATAAACCAACGAACCTATACTATGAAAGAAGCCGACTTTTACCTGGTTGCCCACGACCTGCGTGCGCCGCTGATGTCTGTTAAGGGACTGGTGAACCTGATCAAGAGCGACACGGAACGAAAAAATTGGGATCAATACTTTTCGCTTTTAGAAAGAAGCATCGACAATATGGATACTTCCATCAAGGAAGCCCTGGATGCCCGAAAGCAACAGCAGGTGGTGCAGGAGGTTGAACTTCGCGATGTTATCGAAGGCGCAATTCAATCCCTTCTCTTTATGGAGGGGGCGGAATTCTTTCGGATCGAGCTTTCTATTCCGCCGCACACCACAATCTTGTCGGATCACAAATCGACTTTGCTCAGTGTGTTCAGCAATCTTATCTCCAATGCGATTCGTTACCGCGATCCGAGAAAAGCATCGTATTTGAAAATCAGTGCGGACACCAGCGGTGAGTTTGCGAAAATCACCCTGGAGGACAACGGTATCGGCATTGAAGAAGGTGTGCGCGAGCGGATCTTCGACAAATTTTTTATCGTCGATGATAGTCAAGGTGGTACAGGTCTTGGACTTTACAGCGTAAAAACTTCCATCGAAAAAATGGAGGGAAGTATTGACGTGAAATCGTGGGTTGGAGTTGGAACAACATTTATCATTCAATTCCCCCTGGTACAAAAAAGAAAGACGGCTTAATATTTTAAACTTTAAATTTTCGAATTATGAAACAGTATGAAAATGATAACGTGACGGGCGTAAACGACAGTGGTAGCCTGGCCAACACGCCGGTGAAGTTTTTAACAGCGACGAGTATCATCGGCGACAAAATCTACAACGACGAAGAAGAACATCTGGGTCAAATCAAGGACATCATGCTGGACATCCGGTCTGGAAAGATCGAATACGTGATCATCGAATTCGGCGGATTCCTGGGATTGGGAGACAAGTATTTTGCAGTTCCCTTTCGTGCGTTAACACTTGATCCCGACCGGCAAGCTTTTATTCTGCCGCAGAGCCGCGAAGTATTGAAAGATGCGCCTGGGTTTGACAAGAATCACTGGCCTGAAACCAATGCTCACGGATTTGAAAGTTCCAATAGCTACTGGGGTGGCTTTATGGGGCCGAATACGGGCCGGGAGTATTAGAGCGTTTCCGGGCCGAGAACGAATCTTTCCTTCGATGGCCGGGCGACGGAATGCGGCTGGTCCGACATCCGTTTGCCCATAAGGGAAATGGCTTCAAGAATCAAATTCTTAAAATTTTCAAAGTTGCTCGGCTTCCGGATATAATAGTGAGCCCCGCTATCATATAGTCGTTCAACAGCATCGGGCTGAAAGGAAGTCGAGAAGATAATCACCGGAAGGCTCCTGAGCTTTTCATTGCGACGGATTTCCAGCAGACACTGGAATCCGTCCTTTCGGGGCATATTCAAATCCAGGAATACCACGTCGGGTAACTTCTGCGGATCCAGCTTCTCCATCAGTTGCTCACCGTCGGTGACGGTAGTCAACTGTATATCCACAGCAATCTCGTGGAGCGCTTCCATGAACAGCAAACGATCGTCTTCATCATCGTCGGCCAGGAAGATAAACTGTGCATACGGCGGAGTCATGATAGCAAGATAAGCGTTCCAAAGGAATTTGATGTAGAAATATTTCCACATTTCTTTTGAAAAACACACCTCATTTCCCGGCCGGGTTTTCATTTTCAGCGTCTATCCGCGATGTTTTTTTTGGTAGGGTTTTTAGCTGTTATCTGTTAGATATTTCTTGAAATGAAAATAAAGAAGGTTTTGATCATTGACGATGAAGAAGACTTCGGTTTTTTGATGATGGATTTTTTCTCAAAGAAAGGATACAAGGTATTTGTCGCCTCGTCCCTGGCGCAGGGCCTCAAAATACTGGAAGACGAACATCCTGAATTGATTTTTCTCGATAATAATTTGCCCGATGGCCTGGGCTGGAGCGAAACCGAATTTATTTTAATGAACTATCCAAACACGCGCCTGAATCTGATCAGCGCACTGGACGTTCCAAAAACCTCTGCTTCTTCATTTACTATTCTATATAAACCTTTTATCCAGGACGAACTAAGCAAGCTGATCATATGAGCCTGCGGTGTTGAAGTTTGACGCGGTTGCTATGAAGGTAAAGGCAAATGTAATTGACGAGCTGCTTTCTCCGCTAAATCTGTATGCCAAAAAGGATATTCTCACGCGCCAGGAGGTCAATGAGAATCCCCCTTTGCGCGCGGAGCTTTTCAGCATTGAACAAATGGAGCAGCATGCGCTTCAGTTGGCTGCGCATCATTCGATCACCGTGGCGCCATCCACCGAGTTGCTGTTGAAAGAACTTTCTGAAAATGAAAGAATACTTTTTCAAGTCAACGAACTACTGCAGCGAAACGTAAGGGAAAAAAAATCGATCAGTCCGGCGGCGGAGTGGTTGTTGGATAATTTTTATTTGATCGAAGACCAGATCCGCATTGCCAAACGCCACCTGCCCAAAGGTTACAGCAAGGGATTGCCTAAACTCACCAACAGTGAATGGGCAGGATTTCCGCGCGTGTACAACCTCGCGGTGGAAATCATTTCTCACAGCGATGGTCATATCGACATTACCTTATTAAGCAGCTTCATCACCGCGTACCAAAGAGAACAGCATCTTACCCTCGGCGAACTGTGGGCATTTCCCATCATGCTGCGACTCGCGCTGATTGAAAATTTAAGCCGCGTCGCCGGGCGAATTGCCGTGGATAGAAATGATACGGCCCTGGCTAACAAATGGGCGCGACTGATCGTGGATACCGCGGAAAACAATGCAAAGGATTTAGTGCTGGTTATTGCTGACATGGCGCGGTCGAATCCGCCGATGGCCAGCGCCTTTATTGCTGAATTTGCACGCAAGCTTCAATGGAAAGGTATGGAGCTTACCCTGCCGCTCCATTGGATCGAACAACAGTTGTCGAAAACGGAGGATACGATCAACTCCATGGTCCTTGTGGAAAATCAAAAACAAGCGGCCGACCAGGTGTCGGTGAGCAATAGCATCAACAGTCTGCGCTTTCTCGCCAAGACCGACTGGCGTGATTTTGTGGAGAGCACCAGCATTGTCGAACAAACTTTGCGCAATGACATTTTCGGTGTCTACGCGCGAATGGATTTTCATACACGCGATCAGTATCGCCATACGGTTGAAGAGATCGCCGCCAACAGCGGGCTCTCGGAAAGCGACGTCGCCCGCATCGCGATTGATCTCGCCCGAAAAAGTTACAATCAAAATTCAACCGACGAGCGCAGATCGCATGTGGGCTATTACCTTCTTGACAACGGGGTGAAACAAACCGAGGAAGAAGCCAGGGTTAAATTGCCCACCTGGAAAGCACTAAAGAAAAACATCAAGGAATCTTCCGGCGGCATCTATGTATTGACGTCGCTACTGATCACGCTACTGCTCGCCGCCGTCATGACCTGGATTGTTATCGGCGAAGTAAACTGGTGGGTGGTGGCTGGCGTTGGATTTCTTTCACTGATTACGGCCAGTCACTTCGCATTGTCGCTGGCCAACTGGTGGTGCACGCTGTGGATGAAGCCACTCCCTTTACCCAAGCTGGATTTCTCGCTGGGTATACCGGGCGAGTGCCGAACGATGGTCGTCGTGCCCACGCTGCTCGTGAATGCGGCGCAGGTCGAGAAATTGGTAGAAGAACTGGAGGTTCGCTTTCTATCCAACAGAGATAACAATCTTTCTTTTGCGCTGCTAACAGATTTTACAGATGCACCCCTGCCACACATGCCGGAAGATGAGTTGCTGGTGAAGCTGGCGCAAAAAAGGATTATTGAATTGAACCAACAGTACAGTCAGTCGTTGGGCGATTTATTTTTTCTTTTCCACCGGCCCCGTACCTGGAACAAGGTTGACAACCTATGGATGGGTCACGAGCGGAAGCGCGGAAAGTTGTCGGACTTGAATGGCTTGCTGAAGGGAAGAGGAAAGGAAAAATTCTCCGTGATCGTCGGTGATGAACAAATTTATCGGACGGTAAAATACATCATAACGCTGGATACGGACACGCAACTTCCCCGCGACGCTGCCTGGAAGTTGGTGGGCCTCATGGCCCATCCACTGAATCGGCCAACGATCAATGAACAGATGAATCGCGTCGACGAGGGTTATGCCATCGTGCAGCCGCGCATTGCGATCAGCTTGCATGGCGCCACACGCTCTGGATTTACACGCCTCTACGAAAACGACTTGGGCATCGATCCTTATACGCGCGTAACGTCGAACATTTACCAAGATCTGTTTCAGGAGGGATCATTCATCGGAAAGGGCATTTATGATATCGATGCTTTTGACCGCGTACTGGAAAATCGTTTTCCCGAAAACAGGATTCTCAGTCATGACCTGTTGGAAGGTTGTTACGCGCGTTGTGGTTTTGCGAGTGACATACAATTCTACGAGGACTACCCGCCGCGCTACCAAATGGACATGCGGCGACGTCACCGTTGGATACGCGGAGATTGGCAGATTGCCAATTGGTTCTTGCCGGTGGTACCGGGCTTAACGCGCGCAGACCGTAACCCGCTTTCGACGCTTTCGCGTTGGAAGATCTTTGACAACCTGAGAAGAAGCCTGTTGCCCTTGGCGCAGTTGGCGCTGCTCATCGCTGGTTGGACGATCCTTCCATATCCCTGGCTGTGGACGTTGCTGATACCCGCGACAATCTTGATTCCTTCGGTAATCACATCGCTGTGGAGCAGCGTGCAGAAGCCGCGGGAAATCGCGTTGACACAACACATCAGCAACGCCGTCGGACTTACGTCGAAAAATATTCTACAAGCCGTATTTCTGTTGGTATGCTTGCCATACGAGGCATTCATGAGCGCAGACGCCATTGTCAAGACGCTCTGGCGGATGTTCATCACAAAACGAAAGTTGCTACAGTGGGATCCCTTTACACTCACCTCGAAAAATCGCACGGGGATTCTGAAAGCTTATCAAAGCATGTGGATCGCTCCGTTGTTCTCACTGGGCATGTTCGCTTTGTTAATTTCGAAAGGATGGATCGAACAAGCTGTCCTGGCAGCGCCCATGTTGATCACGTGGATCTTGTCTCCAGCGGTTGTTGCATTTCTGGACAGGCCGTTGCTCGCGAGGAAATCGAAGTTGAATGAGTACGAACAAAGTTACTTGCGTGAGCTGGCAAGAAAGTCATGGGCATTTTTTGAAACCTTTGTGGGGCCCGACGATCGTTGGCTCCCGCCGGACAATCTTCAGCAGTACCCGATTCCGGTTTTGGCGCACCGAACATCGCCCACGAATATTGGCCTCGCCATTTTGGCCAACCTTTCTGCCTGCGATTTCGGTTACATCACCACGACGCAACTCATCGAAAGGACGACAAATACCTTTGCGACCATGGACGAATTGGAACGCTACCAAGGTCATTTTTTCAATTGGTACGATACGCATACGCTCGGCGTACTCAATCCAAGATACATCTCCACCGTCGACAGCGGAAATCTTGCCGGGCATCTTCTAACCTTCAAGCAAGGACTGCTTTCCCTCCCGAATCAGAAAATCGTCGGGCCTCAGGTGCTGAGGGGCCTGCAAGACACTTTACGGATAGCCCTGGAAGAAATCGTTACGAATGAAAATGGGTTGCGCACTGCACTGCGTATTCTTCACGATGGAATACGCAACTGGCACCTTCACCTGTACGACCTGAAAGAGGATCTGGAGAAAATCTTGTGGCAGTTTAAAGATCTGATTAACGAGGCAGGCTTAACACAAAACTGGTGGTGCCTTGCATTCGAGCGTCATGTCACTTTAATCTACGAAGAAATTAAAGCGTGCGCACCCTGGGTCGAAGGTCCTCCGATTCCGGAGAAATTCAAAAATTGGAAGTCCATTACGCAAGTGCCTACACTGGCGGAGTTGGCCGTTATCGAGCTGGTGGTGCGGCCGGAAATAAACCGCTGGCGCGCGCTGGAGAACACGGAGCCAGAAATCCAATGGCTTAACCAGCTGGACAAATCAATCCGTGATGCCACGGAGTCTGCTCGCTCGCGCATGGTGACGTTGCAATGGCTGGCCTCCAAGGCAAGCGAATTTTCTGAAATGGATTACAATTTCCTGTATGATAAATCGCAGCGTTTATTGTCCGTGGGTTACAATGTAGCCGAGCATCATTGTGATTTAAGTTACTACGATCTGCTGGCATCAGAGGCGCGACTGAGTTCTTTTGTAGCAATCGCGCAGGGAAAAATTCCGCAGGAAAGTTGGTTTGCATTGGGTAGAAGACTCACCACCGTCGGAAGGATGCCGGTGTTGCTGTCGTGGAGCGGTTCGATGTTTGAATACCTGATGCCGGGCCTGGTGATGCCGACGTATGAAAACACATTGCTCGATGAGATGTGCGCCGGCATGGTGATCAAGCAAATGGAATATGGTGATCAGCAAGGTGTGCCGTGGGGAATTTCCGAATCGTGTTACAACGTAGTCGATGCACACCTGACTTATCAGTATCGCGCCTTTGGTGTGCCCGGGCTAGGATTTAAACGCGGCTTGGGCCAGGATCTGGTAATCGCGCCCTACGCTACCATCTTGGCTTTGATGGTTAATCCGGAAAGCGCTTATGCTAATCTTCAAAAAATGAAATCCTTGGGGTTCGAAGGACAATATGGATTTTATGAAGCCATCGACTACACGCCCACGCGTTTATCCCGGGAAAGGCCGCACGCGGTGATCAAAACTTTTATGGTTCATCATCAGGGGATGAGCCTGCTCGCCCTGGCGTATGTACTCCTGGACAAGCCCATGCAAAAACGATTTGAAGCCGACACACAATTTCAGACGGCGCTGCTGTTGTTGCAGGAGCAAGTTCCAAAATCAGTAGGCTACTATTCGGGATCGACAGAGAACGAAAAGATCACGCCTGCTTCTTCCGTTTCGGATATCCGCGTGATTCAAACGCCGAACACGGCCGTGCCTGAAGTTCAGCTCCTTTCAAACGGACGCTACCACGTCATGCTGTCTAATTCAGGTGGAGGTTACAGTCGTTGGCGTGAGATGGCGGTTACGCGTTGGCGCCCGGATACCACGCTCGATAATTGGGGAACGTTTTGTTACATCCACGACGACGACAAGAATGAGTTTTGGTCAAACACCTATCAGCCCACTTTGCAAATGCCCGAGCAATATGAAGCCATCTTCTCGCAGGGTAAGGTTGAATTCAGGCGCAAGGACGATGGTATCGAAAGCTATACGACGATCATTGTTTCGCCGGAAGATGATGTTGAGGTCCGGCGGATTCAGCTGATCAACAATTCACAAACAAGCCGGATGCTCACCGTGACCAGCTATGGCGAAGTGGTGTTGGCGACAGCGGCGGCAGACGATGCCCATACATCTTTTTCCAACCTGTTTGTTCAAACCGAAATCAATGAACATCAGCATGCCATTACTTGCACACGCCGGCCGCGATCGAAAGAGGAACGTCCGCCGTGGATGTTTCATCTCATCAAGGTGAGCGGGGCGGAAACGCGGTCGGTGTCGTATGAAACAGACCGAAGTCTTTTCATTGGGCGGAATGGAACCTTGGGCAATCCGCTGGCGATGAATGGCGTCAAGCCACTAACCGGTTCGCAGGGGTCGGTTCTGGATCCGGTTGTCTCCATTCAGTATCGGCTTACCTTGAAACCAGGAGAGACCGCCGTGGTGGACCTGGTGACGGGCATGGCAGAAACCAGCGAAGGTGTTCAAGGACTGATCGATAAGTACCAGGACAAGCACTTGCGGGATCGGGCATTTGAATTATCGTGGACGCACAGCCAGGTGGTACTCCGGCAAATTGGCGCCACGGAAGCTGACGCTCAACTTTTCGGAAAACTCGCCAGTTCAATATTGTATGTAAATTCTTTTATGCGCGCGCCGGCGAGCACCATTCTTAAAAACCAACGTCAGCAACCGGCGCTGTGGAGTCACGCCATTTCCGGTGATCTCCCCATTGTATTACTGATTGTATCACACATGGATAACATTTCCATTGTGAAACAACTCATCAAGGCGAAGGTGTATTGGCAAATGAAAGGCCTCGCGGTCGACCTTGTCATCTTGAATGAAGATTCAGGAGGTTATCGTCAAGTATTGCAAGAACAAATACTGGGGCTGGTTGCGGCCGGAATGGGCGTGGCATCTACCGAGCGGCAAGGCCGGATTTTTGTCAGGCCCATCGATCAGGTTTCGACAGAGGATCAAATTCTTTTTCAGGCCGTTGCCCGCGTGATCATTTCCGACAGACGTGGATCACTGGAGGAGCAAGTGAATAAATTGTTCAGCAACAAGTCTTCGATTGCAAAAATCGTCACGACAAGAAGTCACGGCCTTCCTTCGGTGCCGGTAAAGGTCGAAGCAAGACTTCAATTCTTCAACGGTACGGGTGGATTTTCCGCTGATGGGAGAGAATACGTTATTCTTTCGGAATATAATAAGAGAACACCACTGCCCTGGATTAATGTATTGGCCAACCCGAATTTTGGAACGATCCTTTCCGAAAGCGGTTCTTCCTACACGTGGTTTGAAAACGCGCACGAATTCCGACTCACGCCGTGGAAGAATGATCCTATCCTCGATTCCAGCGGCGAAGCGTTTTATATCCGCGATGATGAGAGTGGCCGCTTCTGGTCACCCATGGGTCGTCCCGCAGGAAGATCACCATTTATCGCCAGGCATGGATTCGGCTACAGCAGCTTTCAGCGTATGGAAGAAGGTATCTTGTCGGAGGTAACCATTCATGTCGACCGTGAAAGGCCGGTTAAATTCATCACGCTGAAGATCACCAATCAGTCCGATCAAATGCGTAAGCTCACAGCCTCCGGATATGTGGAGTGGATACTGGGTGATCTGAACGCAAAATCGGGCATGCACATTTTCACTGAGTTTGATCCGGAGCGAAAAGCGATCATCGCCAGGAACCGGTACAGCGTGGATTTTCATCAGTACGTTTCCTTTTTTGCTGTCGACGACGGCGCCATTACCTATACAGCAGATCGGACTGAATTCATCGGACGCAATCGCACGCTCGCCAATCCGGACGCGATGAACCGCGTGCATCTCTCAGGAAAGTCCGGTGGATGCCTGGATCCCTGTGCAGCGTTCATGGTGCCTGTCGTCATAGACGTTGGCCAAAGCCGCACCATTGTGTTCAAGCTGGGTGCGGGAAAAGACATTCAGGATGTACGTTCGACTCTTCAGCAGTGTAAGGGAAGTATCGCAGCGACTCAATCGCTGAGTAAGACCAAAGAATTTTGGGCGGACACCTTGCAGGCTGTCCAGGTAGAAACGCCAGACGCTTCGATTGACATACTGGCAAACGGCTGGCTGTTGTACCAGGTATTGTCTTGCCGGCTTTGGGGTCGTAGTGGGCTCTATCAATCCGGCGGCGCTTTTGGTTTCCGCGATCAACTGCAGGATGTTCTGTCGGTTGTTCACGCAAAGTCAGAATTAACGCGGCAGCAAATTCTATTATGCGCATCGCGTCAATTTAAAGAAGGCGATGTGCAGCATTGGTGGCATCCCCCCACTGGCCGTGGCGTTCGAACGCGATGCTCCGATGATTACCTCTGGCTTCCGTTCGTCGCCAGTCGTTACGTTTTTGCCACCGGAGATTTGGCGATACTCTCGGAGCGCGTTCCATTTCTCGAAGGACGGAGTTTAAATGTTGACGAAGAGTCGTACTACGATTCGCCGGTAACGTCGGACAAATCAGCAACAGTATACGAACACTGCAAGCAGTCGATCCTGCATGGGTTGACCTTTGGGGAGCATGGACTTCCGTTGATCGGATCAGGCGACTGGAATGATGGAATGAACATGGTAGGCATTCATGGCCGGGGCGAAAGTGTCTGGCTGGCGTTCTTCCTTTTTGATGTGTTGAATCGTTTTGCAAAAGTAGCGGAGTCTCAAGGCGACCATGAATTTGTCGAGCAATGCGTAAAGGAAGCAAAGCAGTTGAAAAAGAATATTAAGAACCATGCGTGGGAGGGACAATGGTATCTCCGCGCATTCTTTGACGATGCAAGCCCGTTGGGTTCCGCCCAGAACGATGAATGTAAAATCGACGCGCTTTCACAAAGTTGGTCAGTGCTTTCGGGTGGCGGTGAAGCGCAGAAATCACAAACCGCCATGCAGGCCGTCAATGACCGGTTGATCAATCGGGAGAAAGGACTGATTCAACTTTTGGACCCTCCCTTCGATAAATCGGAAATGGATCCTGGTTACATCAAGGGTTATGTGCCTGGTGTTCGGGAAAATGGAGGGCAATACAGTCATGCAGCAATCTGGATGGTGATGGCGTTTGCCAAGTTGGGCGATCGCGAACGAACCATGGAATTGTTGAACATGATCAACCCGATTCATCATGGAGATACCGCGGAAAAAATGGCGGTCTATAAGACAGAGCCCTACGTTATGGCCGCCGACGTGTATGGTGTTACGCCACATGCCGGCCGGGGTGGATGGACGTGGTACACGGGTTCAGCGGGCTGGATGTATCAACTGATCATGGAATCCTTCCTCGGGCTAAGACGAGAAGGGGATTCACTGAAGTTCAAACCCTGCATACCGAAGGAATGGAAATCTTTTACCGTGCGCTATCGCTTTCAGGAAACTGACTACACCATAGTTGTCAAGCAACAAAGACGAGAGCACGATGCGCATGTTGTCGTTGATGGCAAGAAGCAATCCGGACAGGCGTTACACCTCGTTAATGACAAAGCACATCACGAAGTTGTGATTTGGATTGGAGACACATCCGTCGCAAAAAATGTGGAAGCAACTGCCTCGAACAGTGTGGAGAAATTTCCCGACAATCCCTCGTAATGGTTGTAAAATCAAGCGGTATGATTTTAGCGTTGACTATGCTATGATCAATTACTCAAATCTTAAATTATGAAATCGAAAACATTAAACATGATAACGGCCTTAGCGCTGTTCATAATGATGGTTGCCTGCGAATCGAAGAAGCAGGAGGACAGCGCCGAAGTGGCGAAGGAAACCAACGACGCGGCCATCGCCGATCCCGATGACGAAAAGGACGCCGACTTCGTGGTGAACACCCTGGCAGCAAACTATGCTGAAGTGAAATTGGCACAGCTGGCCCAAACCCGTTCTGCTGATCCGGGCGTGAAGGATCTGGCGAAGATGCTCGAGTCTGACCACAGCAAGGTGATCGGCGAGTTGAAGACGTACGCCAGTGAAAAAGGAATTGCAGTGCCGGTCGAGGAAACCAGTGACGACAAGGATGACATCAACAAACTGGCCGGTATCAGCGACAGCAACGAGTTCGATGAAAAGTGGTGCGAGGAGCTAAAGGACAGACACGAAAAGTCTATCAGCAAGTTTGAGAAGCGCCTTGAAAAATCGGAGGACCTCCAATTGAAGGATTGGGTAACAGCCACCCTTCCGGCGCTCAAGAATCACCTCAACATGCTCAAGCAGAGCGAGGACAGGCTTAAGTAATAGGCCTAGGAAGGATTTAAAGTGCGGAGCCGTTGATATCAGCGGCTCCGTTTTTTCAACACAAATACAATGGATATGAAAAAGTATAGCGTTCTTCTTTGGATTAGTTTGATGCTTTTCAGCATTCAATCGTACAGCCAGGATAAGGCTCTCATTGAGGCCATCATTGGCAAATGGAAAGTGATTCAATATCAGTCAAAGGCCGGGAAACTCGCGAAGACTGATGTACTGGTATTTGAATCGGATGGTACCTTTCGAAGTGACAGTGTTTACTTTCGTGCCCGCAAGGGACTATTCAGGACAGACGAGAACCGAAGCGTTATCGTTATCGAAGCAGGAGATTCCACGACTGAATGGATAACTTCTTTGAAGAAGGGAGTGCTTCGCATGAAGAGCGCGCAGGGCGCCAAGCAATCGAAAGTTTATATTACTTCTGTGAGGGTAAAGGAACCTGATGTATAGAATACAGAATGCAGGAGACAGGAGTCAGAATGTTAAAATTTTCAACTGGTGTGCTCCTTTTTCTTCGCTCTCACGCTCAAACTTGTTCAATAATAAATTCAGAGCGAGCGTGAGCGTGAGAGCGAAGAAAGACAGGGTAAACATATTGGGTGTGGGAGCGAATAGCTTTTCAGTAGAGAAAGACAAAAAAGAAGGGGGCTTGCGCCCCCAACTTAAATCAACTGACCACTCCGCTTATATTTTGTTTTAGCTACCGGTTGCTTTTTTACCCCAAACTTCCACAACAGCCTTTTTGTCGGAGCTGTTTTTAGTGTCATACCAGAACGTTACTTTTTCAATCTTACGGGTATTGCCAATCAGGTCAACGGTTCTTGCGTCATTAACACCGGTGGCAAACGCTACGTCCTGAGTTTCGCCGTTCGCAAAATGAACGGTGCACTTGTGCAAATTAATGGGGCCGGCGTTGACTTTGAACTTCAAACCTGTGAACGTGTCGGTGCTCTCTTTTAGCGAGATCACGTCACGATCCAAAGTATAGTCCACTACGTGAGATCCAAGCAGTACCCAATTGTCGGTGCTGGCTAGCGCTGTGTTTTTATCGGCTTTCTGAGCGTAGGCAATCGATGCAAAGGCTACCAATGCGAAGACACCTGCGAGAACAATTAATTTTTTCATTTTCATTCTTTTTTTAGTTTATAGTAAATCATTAATGGAACTAGTATTCATCGTTGCTGTAGTCCATTCTCTTTCTGGTCTTCTTTTCAGCTACGTCGTCCGAGTCTCTGTCATCCTTCCGTTCCTTCTCTTCATCCTCTTCGTCGATGTCGCTGTTTTCCGGACCACGTGTTATCGGACGACCTTCTTCATCATCATCTTCATCGTTGTTGGTGACGCGACCTTGTTCATCTTCATTCAATCCACGGTCGCTGCGTTTCTTGCGCGGTGCGGGCCGTGCCTTGGCGCGCTTCGTTGTTTGCTTCGCTTTCGTTTTCATGTTGCGTTTAAATTTTGTGGAGTCTTATTCGGTCCGGGCAATACTCGTCTTACCCGAATGTTTCTGATGCGTAGATTGAAACAACCGTACCAGTTTGATGGTGCTTTACAATATTTTGAGTAACAGTCAGTTAGTATTCGTAACGGAGTGCACCGCATGTGGAGGCTTTTTCACCATGAGGAATTAGTTCCGCTTTAGTTTCATCACGCAGGAACTGCAACCTCCGTGGGCTTTGCTTTTTCGCCCCGTTTCACAATGGAAACGTGCGTGAACTCAGCGCCAAACAAAAGGATCAAGCCTGTGTAAGAAACCCACAACATGATCAGAATGACAGAACCGGCTCCGCCATACGTGGACCCAGGAGCACTTTGTCCGAAGTAAAGACCCAACGCGAATTTTGCGACCACAAATAGTACTGAAGTGAGCACGGCACCTCCCCATACGTCACGCCATTTGATCTTCGCGTCAGGAAGAAATTTGAAAATGGCCGCGAAAAGGATCATGATTACGCCTACTGAAACAAGAATGTCCAGGAACTTGAAGAGAAAATTGATGGACTCCGAAAGGTAGAACGTCAACCAATCACTTAATGCGCTCAACGCCGCCGACAAGACCAATGAAACCAGCATCAGAAAACCAACGGCAAGCACTAACCCAAACGAAAAGAGCCGATCGCGTAAAAGCACCAGCAGTTTTTGGGTGGTCTTGATTTTTGGTTTCACTTCCCAAATCTTATTCAGCATTTGCTGAAGTTGATAGAAAACGCCCGTCGCACCAAAGAGCAGCGTGGCGACGCCCAGGAGGGAAGCAAGCGTGTTAGCTTTTGTTTCGCTGGCTTTGGTTACAATCGACTCAATGTCCGTAGCGGTTTCTCCACCCATCATCGATTCGATCTGGGTGGAAATCCTGGCGGTCACATCCGCTTTGTCATAAAACGAGCCTGCGATGTTGATGATGATGACCAGTAAGCCAGGGAGCGAGAAGATCGTGTAGTAAGCGATAATAACACTGTTGTTAAAAGGCTCGCGTTCATTCCAGCGTTTGAACGTTGTCTTCAATACACCCCAGAAGTCGGATAACCTGTGAGTAATTTTTGTATGCATAATTACTCAGTAGTCAAGTTTCACGCCATCGAGACACGTTGCCCTTCGGGCTTTCTACACTCAAATACTGTGGAATATTTTCCGCATGAGCCATCAAAGTCCCCTCAACCTGTGAAAATCTCGCGTTGACATTTGGCACTATTTTTCAACTCATGAGGGAGGATCAAAACCCTTGAACTATGGCTACTCGGAGAAAACGGACATTCGTGACACTCTTAATCATACTATCCGTGTTGATTGTGATACGACTATTGCTGCCTATCGTTGTGCTGCACTACGCCAACAAGAAGATGGCAAACCTGAAGGGATACTTCGGTCACATTAAGGATATCGACATTGCATTGATTCGGGGCGCTTACAAGGTGGACAGTGTCTACTTGCACAAGGTTGACACCGTCACGCAACAGCAGACGCCATTTTTTTATGCCTCCGCGATTGATATTTCCGTGGAATGGAAAGCGCTGTTGCATGGGGCTTTCGTGGGAGAATTTGTGGTGGACGACCCGATCCTGATTTTTACGCGTGAGAAGGTGGAACCCTCTACCTTACGAAAAGACTCAGCGTATTTTAAAAAGCTTAAAAAAGAGTTTATGCCGTTGCAGATAAACAGGCTTGAGATAAACAATGGAACCATCCGATACAGGGACGAAGGAACAAAGCCGCAAGTGGACATAGCATTGACCCATGCTTACATCCTGGCTGAAAACTTGAGAAACAGCTATGACTCCACCGTCCTGCTTCCCGCCAAGGTAACGGCAAATGCCGAGGTTTATGGTGGAACAATAACTTTCTACATGCGAACGAATCCGCTGGCGGAGAAAACCACCTTCGATATGAACACGGAGTTGAAAAATACAAACCTGGTGCAATTGAACGAATTCTTTCAAGCTTACGCGAAGATCGACGTCAATAAAGGTGTCTTTGGAATGTATGCGGAGGCCGCCGCCAAGAATGGAAACTTTACGGGATATGTAAAACCTGTGATCAACGACCTGGATATTTTGGGTAAGGAAGACCGGAAGGACAATTTGCTTCAACAATTGTGGGAGGCCATCGCAGGCGTTACCGGGCAAGTCTTTAAGAATCAAGAGGAGGATCAGGTAGCTACTAAAATTACCCTGGAGGGAAAGCTGGAAGACCCCGACGCGAACGTGTGGCTTGCGATCACCAATATCTTAAAGAATGCATTTATCCAGGCCATCCAACCTTCGATCGACAATGAAATCAACATAGCCTCTGTTGATAAACCCAAGGAACAGAAGAAAACCTTCCTGGAAAAAATATTCGGACAAAAAGATAAGGATAAGGACGAATCGAAGGAAAAACGAAAAGACGATAAGAGAAAAACGTGATGCCTTAGCGTCTGCTGTAATTCAAGTAGAAGGAGCTCAATGCCGTAAGCAAAATAATGATGGCGATCATTCCGTATTTTGGTTCTTCCATGATCCACAACGCCAGTACGGAAAAAAGTACCCCCAATACATTTGAAATGGCCCAGATGCCTGAATGAACGATGTGATTGTGGTTCATGATGATGTTTATGAATCCCAGAAAAATACCCACCAATCCTCCGCTGATAAACCAAAGCGCACTGAAGGTGAGGGCATTGAAGAATTTGGTCGTGAGCATGATGTGCACCACACCCATAAAGATCACGACATAACTCAGGAGGCGATGGGCGCTTTTCATGAACACAGCGGAATTTCTCGTCAGCGCTCTGAAGGACAAGCTTGAAAAACCTTTGTGTGCCGGCGGTGGATGTAGTCTTCTCTTCATGCGCGTGTTGAAATTGTTCATGGCATTATTATTTTAGTTTCTGTTCCTCTTTCTCCTGCTTTTTGAAATAACCTCTCAGCAGAATATTATGTCGCATGGCTTCCATGTTTTCATCCAGTTTATTGGAAGCTGAATGTGCGTTCTGCAGGGTGCTTCGAAGCTGGCGCGCAAAGGCCGTGTCAGCCAGCAGAACGCTGAGGGCATTGTCGCCGCTGTTCATTTTGTCGATAATGTCCTGCAGATCCTGCGATATCTTCTTTGAATTCTTGCCAACGTCTTCCAGGTTGTTCAATGTTTTTTCGAATGCGACAGCGTACGTCGTATCCGTAATCAATTTGGTGAATAGGCCCGGGCCATGATTGATGTTGGTCATCAGTTGCTGTGCTTCGCCGGTAATACGGGTAGCGTTGTCGGAGGTCTGCTTGAAATTGGCTAGCGCTATTCGTAGATCCTGTGACACCGGGCCCTCATGCAGAAGTTCTCCCAAAACACCTTCGCCATTCGCCAGACGCGAGGATATAAGCTTTAAGTCGTCAGTGATGTCTCGCGTGGTGGATCCAACCTCTTTTGCCAGGTTGAGAAGTTCTTGTGTGTCGGCCGGAGAGAACGCGTTGATGGTATCGTAGTCGTGAATGATTTGACTGCCGGTCCCGGGTCGGATGACTACAATTTTATTTCCTACGAATCCGTCAGAGCCTACAAAGGCCGTCGCATTTTTTTTGATGAATTGATTTTGTCTATCCTTCAATGACAAATCCACGATTACCCTGCCTTCGGCGGCGATCTGGACACCCTTGACTGTTCCGATCTTCACACCGGATAGCCAGACATTGTCGCCCTCCTTGAGTCCTTCAACGTTTTTGAAAATTGCTGTAATCGTAAAGGTCTTCGAAAAAATGTTATCCTTCTTTCCGATGAAAAACACAACCAGAAGGAAGAGTAGAACGCCACCGAGCACAAAAGCCCCTAATTTTATATTTTGTTTGATTTCCTTGTTTTCCATGATCGTACAGTTAATAGTTAAAGAATGACCGCAACTCGGGAAGGTCAGCAGATTTCAACTCGTCGAATGTTCCTTCCACTTTGCTTTCACCCTGAATGAGCGCGACAATCCGGTCCGACGTTTGGCGCGCGCTGCTGATGTCGTGTGTTATAATAATAGAGGCGGTGTCGTGTTGATCGCGAACAGAAAGTATCAGGTCATTGATTTCTTCGGAGGTGACCGGATCCAGGCCGGAGGTTGGTTCGTCGTAGAGCATAATTTTTGGTCGAAGGATCAGCGTGCGGGCGATACCCACGCGTTTCTTCATACCACCGGACAATTCCACCGGCATCAGGTCCAGTGTTTTTTCCAGGCCAACTTCCTGCAGTGCCGTAACAACTCTATCCTCCAGTTGGGCTTGGTCGTAGATGCCCAGGTTTCGTTTGAGTGGGAATTCCAGATTTTCGCGGATGGTCATGGAGTCGTACAGTGCGCTTCCCTGAAATGAAAAACCCACCTGCAGCCTGAGTGCGTTGAGTTCTGAACCTTTCAATGAAGGAACATCTTTGCCCAACACAGTCACCTGCCCGCCATCGGGTTTTAACAATCCCACCATGCATTTGATCAAGACTGACTTGCCGGTTCCGGAACGACCGAGCACCACGAGGTTTTCGCGTGCGTGCAGGTCGAGATTCACATTGTGAAGCACTACCTTGGTGCCGAATCTTTTTTCAAGATTTTTTATTTCTACGACTTTCCCGTTTGATGATATGTTTTTCGGATGTTGCATTTAACGGATGAGGTTAACAATTTGAAGAACAAGAAGGTCGATCACGAAAATGAATACCATCGAAATAACCACGGCGGTGTTGGCGGCCTTGCCTACGCCAGTTGTTCCTTTTTCTGCGTGATACCCTGAATAACTGCTTACGATGCCGATGGCAAATCCAAAGCCGGCAGCCTTGATCATTGATGAGAAGATGTCTGTGTAAGTGATGGAAGCCATCGCTTCATTGATGTATAACAGAAGGCTGGAGTTGTTGAGCGAATTCACCATAAAGAAAGAGCCGAGCAAAGCGACTAGGTCCGCATACATCACCAATAAAGGGAGGATAAGCGTAGTCGCGGTAACGCGACTGACGACGAGATAGGAGAACGGTCGTGTTCCTGAAACTTCCATCGCGTCAATCTGTTCGGTCACTTGCATGCTGCCCAATTCGGCGCCAATACTCGAGCCAAGCTTACCGGCACAGATCAGTCCGGTAATCAATGGCCCTAATGAGCGAACCACCGCCTGCGACACCAGTGAGGGTAACCAAGATTCCGCTCCAAAAGAAGCCAGCGAAGGCTGGGATTGCTTGGTAAAAACTATGCCCGCCAGAAAAGCGGTAAACGTGATCAGGAAAAAAGATCTGTTTCCAACGGCAAAGCACTGGTTTAAAATTTCCCTCGCTTCGAAAGGCGGACGAACCGCTTTCTTAAAATATAAGATGACGAACTTATAGATATCTGCAACAGTGATAAATACTCGGGAGAACCGCATACATTAAGCTTTCAGCAGGAGTGAGCGCAAAAACATGCCAAAGATGCCATTCGCGCGAAGCTGCATTCCATGGCGTAGAGTGTGGAAAATTATTTACACTTTTTTCTCAGGTTGACTACTATTTCTCTTTTTCCGGTTGTGCACTTGCGTCGCTTCGTCGATCGAGTGTGAGCTGTGCAGATCCTTTTCTGTCTTGGACAGCTTAGCCAGCCTGACATAGAATTTTTTCAAGACCTCCAGCTCCTCATGAGACAGATCTTCGATATCGATCAAGCGGTTACTGGCGTTTTTCTCACAGGCGATAAGTTCATTGAGTTTAAGCTGAACAGCGATCGTATCGCGATTCTGGGATTGCTGGATGACGAATACCATCAGGAATGTAATGATCGTCGTCGTCGTGTTGATCACCAGTTGCCAGGTATTGGAGAATCCGAACAACGGACCGCTGATGCCCCACGCAATCACCAGGAAGAGCGCCATAAAAAAGGCGGTAGGCTTTCCGGATGCCTTGGTTATCAAGTTTGAAAACTTGACAAAGGACGAACCCTGTTTGGCTTTCATGACCTCCCGGAAATTAATTTTCCTTCTTTTGAATGTCTTCTACCTTTCTGATAAACTCGGATATCTTGGCGTCAGCGTCCGCGCCATAGGCATCAATAAGAATTCCCTGCTTGCCGTCGTCGGTGGCAATGAGATACAAAATCGAATTGTCCTGGGGATCAGAGTAACCCTCAAATCGGTAAAAGTCTTTGATCGAGATGTGCTCGGGGGTGTAAATGTTTTGACTGTCCCCGGCGGTAAGACCTCGCTCGGTAACTTTGAAATTTTCGTTGTAACCTTCGCTTTGTGCTTCGTTCACAGACTCCAGGAGCGTTTTCATTTTTGGAGTAGCATCGTGTTTATTTCCTTTCATGGCTTTCTATTTTGTTTGTGACGAATAGACGCTAAAAACCCTGCCATGAAATTTTGATGTAGCGTGCTGGATTTTTGTTTTGCAAATGAGGAAAATAGTCTACAGTAGAAATAAAAAAAGGGCCACCGAAGTGGCCCTTTGAAAAGGAAAAGGAGCTCCGATCACTAAGCTACCTCCTCCGTTTCGACTTCGGCTGCAAGGGGATTTATCTTTTCAGCCAATTCCGACAATTTGATATCTGTTTGTGCTTCCTCATTTTTTATTTCCTCAAAAACTTCGGCGCACTGTACTTTGCCGAGCACCGTCGCCATGGAACGCAATGTGCCATAGGCGGAGATTTCGTAGTGTTCTATTTTTTGTGCGGCCGCGATAATGGCGGCGTCACGGGCGTGACCTTCTTCATTGTCTTCAATCGCTTGGGTACCTTCCGTCACGAGGCCTTCCATGGCCTCACACTTTTTGCCCATAGGCTTGAGCTCCAGGATTTCGAAGCATTTTTCCAGGCGGCTGACTTGCTGTTGCGTTTCCTCCAAATGGTTTTCGATTCCTTCTTTAAGATCTTCATGATGGGCGGCACGAGCCATTTTCGGAAGTGCCCGGATGAGGTACTTCTCTGCCCAGTACATGTCTTTCAGAATGTCTACAAAGATATCTTCCAGCGATTCTTTGGAAGATTTTGTACTGACCTTCTTTCTTGCCGGGGTGGCTTTGGCAATTGCTGCCCTCGAAGAATGCGCTTTGGTGGATTTTGATTTTGAATTCATATGATCCGTGTTTAGGGTTAATACTTTTTACATGTGTCGAATAGAGGGCGCACTTTCAAAAATGAGACCCATTTTTAAAAACATGATACTCGGAAATAAAATGGCGTATGGTTCCCACGAATGGTGACAAGCAATGAAAAATTTACCCCATGCTGTTCCGTTCATTACACATACTGTTAACTACCGTAAGCCGATCGCGACTGAATTTGAGAGTTTCTCCGGTGGCACGCATTTTTCAATTAGGTCAGTGAGAACTTTGGTCAAGAGGTGTTTGAATTCACATAAAACTGAGATTAGACTCTCAATGCTTGATCCAGGTAATACTGGCGAAAGCATGACCAGAGATTTCATGGGGCCCGCAAGGGCCCCATTGTTTTAGTTGAAAATGAATAAGTAATGGTGACGGGTGAAAGACGAAGGTATCTTGAAATTATCCAGTCAGCGGTTGAACCGGAAGTATTCAAGCAATTTGTTAGGCGTGCCCGAAAGGGCATCGGAGATAATTTGCATGCCCATCACGCTGAAGGTGATCCCATTACCACCGAACCCTAATACAAAATAGCAATTCGGAAAATCGGGGTGAGGCCCGATGTAGGGCAGTGCATCCTTGGTAACGCCAAATGTTCCTGCCCAACTGAAGTCAGGAATCACCTGTAGATCCGGGAGCAGCTCGCGTACTTTTTTTAGCAGCAGCGTTTCTTTTTTATGAATCAAACTGTCACGAAGTATGGGATTCTTGAATTTCTCATCGCCACCGCCGACCAGGATCCGGCTATCGGATGTTAATCGCATGTAAAAATAGGGGTCATCTGTATTCCAGAAGATTGTGTTTCGCAGTGTCTCTGAAACGCTGAGCGGCTCGCTGACCAGGGCATACGTGCTGTTCAGGTTCACGATTTCTTTTTTCAGCATTTGTGCGGTTTCGTATCCGGAGGCATATACGATGGCATCGCACAAAATGATGTGGCGGCCGTCGGTAGTAACGTAGGGTTTGTTCTGCTGGTACTTTACGGACTCCACTTCCGTACCATCAAAGACTTGGAGATCAAAATGTTTGACGCAATAGGCGATGAGCGAATGGGCAAGGTGATAACCGTCGACGCTGGCGCCGTCTTCCGATAAAATTCCACCCTCGGCTACCACACCATAGCGTTCCCGGAGTTGTAGCGCGGATAACCACGCGACATTAAACTTGAATTTTTTCCTGACGGCGAATTCTTTCTCTAACCATTCGCGATCTTTTTTTGACGAAGCAAAGTAGACGCTTTGTTTTTTGGCGAACCCACTGTCGGCGCGGATGTCCCCCACAATTTTTCCGAGCCGCTCGAGCGCGACAACGCCCGCGCGATAGCATTCAACGGCAAGGTCTTCGTTGGTTTCTTCGATGAGTTGAAAAAGGGGTTTGTCGATTTCGTATTGGAGCATGGCGGTAGTGGCCGCCGTACTTCCCATGGCTACGTCACGTTTATCAACCAACATCGTGTTATATCCTTCACTGGAAAGCTGGTAAGCCAACAGCGCACCCGTAATGCCGGCGCCGATGATCAGGACGTCGCAGACCATGTTCTTTTGCAACGACGGGTAGCTGTAGAGCAGCCCGTTCTTCAACAACCAATACGGATCAGTAGACCTGACTTTCATGAATAGCGTGATACAAAAACGCCATCAATGGTGATGGCGTTTTTATTTTTGGTGACTCGATGACGAACGATCAAAGCTTATCTATTTCCTGGCGGATCGCTGTTCTGATCTCCTCCCTCGTTTTGCCCAACCGCTTTTGCAAACGTCCATACAGTTCGTCTTCTTTTCCTTCGGCGAAGGTAAGATCATCGTCCGTGAGATCAGCATAACGTTGCTTCAGCTTTCCTTTCACGACGTTCCATTGGCCTTTCAATTTTAAATTGTCCATGTTGAATGGGTCTACGTTGATCCTTTGGGTTTTATATTCTGATTTTTTCGCTCGCTGAAGTAAGGGCTTCGCGACCGCGTTGCGCAGTTTCGTCAACTTTTGAGTTGAACTTTTCTTTCAGCGCATGCACGGAATTTCCTGCAGTTTCTTTCAGGCTATCGCCTAAATCGCGCGCCGCTTTTGCGATTTTACCACGCGTTTTTGCACCACTCGACGGTGCTAACAGCATACCAATGGCTACGCCAATGGCCGCTCCGGCCAATATGCCTCCGATCAAACTTTTTGCATTCATAGTCTTCGATTTTAAAATGGTTAATTACTTTTTTTGGAAAGTCACACTCTTCGTGAGAACTACTGAACAAAAGAAAACATTATGCCATGAAGCAAATCGACGACGTCACTTGCATTTGCACGAACGTGTACAACAGGATGGCCGCACATTGTAGAATTCTCCTGTCGGACGTGGAATTAATTCCACTCTAACGAAGCGTGAAAAGCCAGTTTGAGGGAGTGGATGGCCAGTATTGCGAATCGGCATCAATATTTGAAACGTCAAGGCATAACATTAAACCGAACCATCATGAATTCACGAGAAATGCTTTCTGACGAACAGGTCGTTCTGTATTTCAGAAAATTGAAAAGCGAGTTGAATTGCTCTTCAACGCCGCGGTTGATCACCCTGGTACGCCAGGTGTTGTTGAAAGTGAAAGATCTAAACCCAGGTATCATCAGCAAAATACCGCCGCTGTTGCACATGGTGCTCGCGGGTGGGAGCAGTACGAATCTCGCGGATAAGCGAAGCCAACATTTGGATCGCCTGGCGGAGATGCTCTATAGCGAGGATCGGCAAATGGGTGTCCGTTTTTTCAAGTCAGAGCTGGATGCGTTGCACGTCGTGCTGGTCATTCTCAGACGACTACAAGATATGTTTGAAGGCGTGCGAATGGAAATTTTCCCGCACGTACTATCAACTGAAGTAAAACAAGCAGCTATGGAAGAGGCTGCCTAAATGTTCTTCGAGTTTAAACAATTTAAAATCACGAATTATATGTTACGGTATGCCGCTATTTTCTTTATCATCGCCATCGTCGCTGCGATCTTCGGTTTTGGTGGAATTGCCGCCGGCGCAGCCTCCATTGCGAAAGTCTTGTTCTTTATTTTCGTCGTCCTTTTTGTGATTGCGCTGTTCTTTGGAATTGGTGTCGGACGACGAGGCGATTGACGAGATTAACTTGACGGGCGAATTGGCTAAGCGGGTATTTTGAATTCGATGGTGAAGTTGGTACCCTTGCCCAGTTCGCTCGTTACTTCAATTCCGGCATTGTGGCTGGTTAGAATATTCTTGGTAGAGGTTAACCCCAGTCCCATTCCGGTTTCCTTATCAGTGAAGAACGGTTCGAACAATCGCTTCAAAGCGGATTCAGGTATCCCTTTTCCATTGTCGGTAATCTTTACGATCACAAATGTTGTGTCCAGGGATGCAGTCACCGTAAGAATGCCTTTTCCCGGCGTCATGGCCTCAATGGCGTTGATGACAATGTTCAGCAGGGCAATTTGTATTTTTTCTTTGTCAACCAGGATCTGAGGTAAATCTGGGTCATACCTTTTCACGAGGTGGATGCCGTTGAGTTTGATACGGTCTATCGCCAGGGCGATCGTATCGTTCAAGACTTCATCAACAGGATAGAGTTTAAAGGTCAGTTCTTTTGATTTTGACGAATTGAGCATTTCGCTCACAAGCTGTTCTATTCGATCAGAGTTTCGCTCTATAATATCAGCGTACAACTTTCCCGAGTCGCTGTCCGGTAACAATTCGGAACGGAGTTGCTCCAGCGCGAGGTTTAAGTTGGTCAGCGGATTACGTACTTCATGGGCTAGTGTTCTCGCGATTTTTCCTGTCAGCGAGAGCCTTTCAGCAATGAGCATGTCGGTTTCGGCTTGCTTCCGAAGGGTAAGATCATGAATAATCCCCTGGTAGCAACAGAACTCCGAAGATTGGTCAGGTATGAACACGCAGTTCACCATGCATATCTTTTTTTCTTTTTGCTTTGTGATCAGCATCGCTTCAAAGTCTTTTACCTGTTCGTGTTCTTTTAGCAAGGATTTGAAATGCTCATACTCTTCGCGGTTGGCAAAAAGTTCATCAAGTGTCATCACGGCGGATTTCTCGATGGAGTATCCAAACAGCTTGGAGAACGCCAGGTTAATGTCCATCAATTCAAATTTCTGTGTCGCGAGGAAAATCGGGTCAATGGAGCGTTCGAACAAAAGCCTGTATTTCTTTTCTTTTTCGTTCAGCTCTTTGATGGTCTGTGCCTGGCTTATGGCGTACCGGATGGTGCGTTCAAGCATCGAGGCGTTGAGTTCTCCTTTAATGAGAAAGTCCGCCGCCCCCGAACGGCTCGCGTTAAGGTCGACCTCCATGTCGCCCTGACCCGTCAATATGATGGAAGGCGTGAAGACGCCGTTTTGATGGACGAATTTGATTAAATCCAGACCGTTCTCACTTCCTAACCGATAGTCAATCAGGAATACATCGTAGTCGCCTTCCAGCATCTTTTTTTTGGCGGCGGCCAGTTTCGGTTCCCACGTCACTTCAAACTTGAAGTGTTCGATTTCCTCCAAATACTCTCTGGCGAGGAAGGCATCGTCCTCGTCATCTTCTACCAACAGGAGTTTTACGGTTGGCTTCATGTTATTTTTTTGGCAACGTTACGGTGCGGAACCAATAATGATCGATCTGGCTTGTCACCTGGAGCAGATCTATGTACCGGGAAGGTTTCGTAATAAAGGAATTCGCTCCGAGCTCGTAAGCTTTCGCGATATCGCCTTCATCGCGCGATGTCGTGAGGACGATAACGGGTATTTTTTTCAAATCCGGATCCGACTTGATTAGTTTAAGTGCGTCGCGCCCGTCCAGTTTGGGCATGTTTAAATCGAGCAGAATAAGACCGGGCAATGTGGAATTAGAAGCAAATTTTCCTTTTTGGTAAAGGTAGTCCAGTAGTTCCGCGCCGTCTTCTACAAACTTGAGCGAATTCACCAGGTTGCTTTCCGACAAAGCTTCCTTCATCAGCATTCTGTCGTCATGATCATCGTCTGCCATTAAAATGTCGACTGTTCTATAAGTTCCGTTCATGGAATTGGTGTTGGATCTTTTGGTAAAATAATAATAAACTCTGAGCCGACATCTTCGATGCTTTTGGCCATGATAAATCCTCGGTGGTTTGATACAATCTTGCGGCAAATAGCGAGCCCGATTCCGGTGCCTTGGTAACTGGCCCGTCCGTTCAGCCGCTGAAAGATGTTGAATATCTTCTCCGCATATTTTTCATCGAACCCGATTCCATTGTCTTTTATGCTGAACCGGATAAACTGATGATTGGCCAAAGGGCTTCCGGCCTCTTTTTCAGCTTCAGATTTTTCAAGGAATTTGCTGCTGACATCAACAACAGGTTTTTCGCGGGCTTTATGAAACTTGACGGCGTTGCCGATGATGTTCTGGAAAAGGCGTTTAATCTGGGATTTGTCGCCATAGAATTCGGGCAGGTCGCCGATACGGATGTTGGCCTTTTCGCGGGTGATCAACTGATCCAGATCGTCCAACACTTCCTGCAAGACGGCGCGCGTAGACAACCGCTCGAAGTATGATTCAGCGCGTGACACCCTGGAAAATGAAAGGAGGTCTTCGATCAAAAGCTGCATGCGTGCCGCCGCCGACTGCATGCGCGTGACGTAGTCGATTCCCTGCGCCTCAAGCCGCTTGCTGAACCGTGCCGTGAGCCGGTCGCCAAAGGCTCTGATTTTTCTAAGGGGTTCCTGCAAGTCGTGCGAAGCGACATAGGCAAATTGCTCGAGGTCTTCGTTCGATCGCTTCAGTTCGGCAACGTACTGCTGCAGTTGTTTTTCATAGGCCTTACTTTCCGTGATGTCGATCACCGCGCCGATGATAACTTCAGCCATAATGGGCTCCAGGCGACCAGGTTTGGCGGTGACGGAAACATAACGCAGCTGATCGTCGCGGATGATGCGATAGTCAATTCGCGAAGGTTTCTTCCGCGTTTTTACGTCCGATAAGAAATTACTCACCATTGAGCGGTCCTCCGGGAAAGTGGCGTCCTGAAAACTATCAAAGGTTAAGAACTCGCCGGGTTTCTTGTTGTAAATCTTGTACAGACCGTCGGACCAGATCATTTGATCAGTTTTTACAATCCATTTCCAACTGCCCATTTGCGCGACCGTTTCCGCTTCGTTCAGGAAAATTTTTCGCTCTTCCATCAAACCAATTTGCACCTTTTGGTGCTCCACGTTTTCGTGTAACAACCTTTCCGTCGCCTGGCTCTTTCTTAGTTCGTGCAGGATTCGCAGGAACATGAAGACAAGGGCCAACAACGCGAGCGACGCATACGTCATTAAAGTCATCGGTGTCAGTTTCCGATAGTTGCTTTCGGTATCGACTCTTTTCTTGAATACTTTTTCTTCTTCCGATAAAATCCTGGCAGCTGTTCTCCGGATTAAATCCATGTTTTTCTTGCCGCGCGCCATCAACGTGTTTTCAAAGCGGTCCATGTACAGTCCGCTTCGCTCGACATTGGCAATGATATTGGCGACCACAAGAAATTGAGCTTGCGCCAAAGACTTCAAAGAGTCGGCGGATGATTGTTGAGGGCTGTTTTTGACGAGGCTATCCAGCGTCTTGAATTGATGTGGAAGTACTTTCAAGGCGGAGTAGTAGGGGCGTAAATAGCTGGTATCGCCCGTCAGTTGAAAACCCCGCTGGCCGGTTTCGGCATCTTTCAGCATGGAAAAAATAAACTCTGTCGTTTTAATGATTTCATTGGAGTGCCGGATCAAGGCCACCTCGCGTGTATAGTTACTATAGTTTTTGTATGTGACGTAGCTGATCACGAGGAGAATCGTGATGATACCGGCAAACAAAAAACCTGTGTAACTTTTTTTCATAGTGGGGTTCACAAGCTACACCTGTGGAAAATTGTCAATGTAAAGTGCATAACGCGGGCAAAATCCATTCTCTTTCAGGCCTAAACTGCCTTGCTTTTTCTGGCTCAATTTTTTTATAGTGTTGGTCAAACTAAAATTGTTCACTTATGACTTTAAAAACTAAAATTCTTTCATTCGCTCTGATTACTTTCTGTTTGGGTTTACTCAGCAGTCAGGAATCCATGGCGCAAATTCGTGGCCGCGCCGGTGTAAAGGGTGGATTGAATGCGAGTAACCTCTACGTCGACAATGTAAGCGATGAAAATGCCCGTTTGGGATTTCATTTGGGGCTATATGGTCAACCGGTTTCATCGGAAACTTTTGCCCTCCAGCTTGAACTGCTCTATTCTACGCGTGGCACCAAAACTCAATACGACGCGCCCATCGATCAGTCGATACAATACAATCTGAACTATCTCGATCTGCCCGTATTGGCCGTATTCAAACTTGGAGACGCGGTTGAAATTCATGCTGGTGGTTATGCAAGTTATCTGGTACAAGCCAATATTGATTATGAAGGAGACCTGGCCAATGGTTCGGATGAAATCGATCGCGATAATCTGAAATCATATGACTACGGATTGGTCGGTGGTGTCGGTGTTAATTTCGGTGCTATCCAGGTTGGCGCTCGTTACAACTATGGTTTGGTCAAACTGGCTGATAGTGATGCCGCAGAACTTTTGATTGGTGATTCCAAAAACTCACTGGCCCAGTTATACATAGCGTTTGATTTCAATAGTAAGTAAAGCGCTATTCACCGCATAAAAGGAATTTCCTTGAAATTCCGTTTATGCGGTGATATTGTATAGTTTGAGTTTATTATAGAGAGTTTTCCGGTCTATGTTCAAAAGTTCAGATGCTTTTGACTTGTTGTAGTTCACCTTTTCCAATACGTCAATGATCGCCTGGCGTTCAGCAGTCCATGCGATGGACTTGAGGAGCCCCACATTTTCTTCGATGGTCATGGTACCTTCCGAGTCTCGCGCAAAACCTCCGGCCTGTATGATTTCCTGAGGAAGACTATCCGGCTGAACAACATCGCCCGTCGTCAATAGAACAGCGCGTTTAACCACGTTGTTCAATTCGCGGAGATTGCCGTACCAATGATAATTGGTAAAGTAGTTTTTGACGTCTGGTGAAAATTCCTTCACGTCTTTGTTCAGTGCCTGATTGGCCTTTTGCAGGAAGAAGTCGGAAAAAAAGAGAATGTCTTCCTTGCGTTCGCGCAACGGAGTAAGCTGAATTTTGAATTCGTTCAGCCGGTGAAAGAGATCTTCGCGGAACTTTCCATCCTTTACCGACTTCGGGAGATTTTCGTTCGTGGCTGTAATGATCCGCACGTCGATCGAGGTGTCTTTGGTGGCGCCAATGCGCTTGATCTTCCGCTCTTGAATAACCCGCAGCAGCTTTACCTGATTTTCGTAAGACAAGTTGCCGATCTCATCCAGGAAGATTGTTCCGCCATTCGCGATTTCAAAACTTCCCTGCTTATCCGACACGGCGCCGGTAAACGATCCTTTCAGGTGGCCGAAGAGTTCACTACCGGCGAGTTCCTTCGGCAATGCACCGCAGTCAATGGCTACGAACGGATAGCTGGCGCGCTGGCTCAGCTTATGGATGGATTGGGCCACATATTCTTTTCCCGTACCGGTCTCGCCGTAGATTACCACGGACATATCGGAAGGCGCGATCAGCTCAATGTGTTTCTGAACCATGAGCGAGTTGGCGCTCTTGCCGACGATGAAATCGTTCGTTGTGAAGTTATTGTTGGACCTTCTGGCCTCGGGTCGCGCTGGCTCCGGACCTACCGGTTGAACACCCAGGCGGGTTCTGTTTTTTGAAATCGTTTCGCGGATGGTGACAAGGAGTTCATCCGGATATAAGGGTTTCGTCACGTAGTCGTTGGCGCCGTAACGGAAAGTTTCCACGGCGGTCTTGACATCTGAATACCCGGTAATAATAATCACCGCTGCTGCCGCATTCAGAATTTTTATCTTCTGCAGCAGTTCAATACCTGATAAATCAGGCAGGCGGTAGTCGCACAGGACCAAATCAAAGTCGGTAGCCCGCAGTTGTCTGAGGCCCTCTTCTCCGGTGTGCGCGACATTTACCTGATAGTTGTTCTTCGCGAGAAACTTCGAGAGTACAATACAGATATCCTTGTCGTCGTCAATGATCAGTATGATTGGCATATCGAGCAATTAAAATTTCATTATAAATCCAAAGTCCCCAGTGCCTCGTTGATTTTTTTTATAGCAAAAGGTTTCGTTACAAAAAAATTGGCGCCGGTATCAATGGCTTTTGAGGCCGCACTGTCGTACGCGCTGATGACTATTATTTTTGTTTTCAAGTTTAGTTTATTCCTGAAATTAATAATGTCAAAACCAGATCCGTCCGCCAGGTTCAAATCAATGAACATAATTTCATATGGCGAACTCAACAACTTCAGACGCGCCTCCTTTGCCGTGAGTGCATATTGGGTTTCGAATCCAACTGTCTCCAGGTGTTTCATCAGCAGCATGCAAATGTCAACTTCATCGTCTACTACTAGAGCTCTCTTCATATGGACAAACCGATAAAAAGGGAAGACAGGCGTTGGAAAAAAGGCTACCAGACAAAATACCTTGACAAATATACTTCATGGCTGGGGTGCGTAATAACAAGACCGAATTTTCATAGGGGCTGAATATCAGGCCGAACGAGCAAAATCATGCCATTTTTAAATCATTTCCAATTCGAAAAATCGCCCTATAAGTGTGGAATTTTTGCCACACTTATTGTGTAAGCCCCCCGCAACCTGCAGCCCCCGTCTGTTCCTTATTGTTAGGATTTTTGCCCGGAATCGTATTGGCACTAATTTCTCCATGTCCAATAAAAACACATCTTATGAACAACTTACTTTATTTAATAGCCATCGTGCTCATCATATTTTGGGTGCTTGGTTTCTATGTGTACAGCGCGAGCGCATTAATTCATATTCTGTTAGTGATCGCGATCATCGCCATCCTGGTCCGTGTAATACGAGGCGATCGAATTGCTTAACAGTGGCATCCGAGGGGATGCCATGAACATGAAATTCCGCAAACGAAAACTCATTTTAGTTTTTCTCGTAGGCGTTTTGTTGACAGGCATGGGCGTGGCCCTGCCTGTCTACCTTGAGAATAAGGTACGCGAAAAACTCGCCGCCGCGCAGGGCAAAGCGTCTGCTATCGAGGTCAATGTGTTCCTGCAAACACTGACCCTTCACGACCTGGAGTTGTATGCTTCCGCCGGAAAGCCCGTAGGTGTTCTGGCGAAAACAGCGCGACTTAAAGGCGTGAGCATCATCCGCTGGATGCTGGAGCGGGAAATTGTAGTCCACGAGTTGATGCTCGACAGCGGTCGAATCATTTTTGATCGATCGCTGGCCGATACATCGAAGTCGAAAAGTATCATGCTCTTTAAGGAAGCTAATATTCATCGGATACTGTTCCGGAATATTCAGGCGGAAATTCGCACGGATACTTTGATCGAGTTTTCTGCGTTGTTCAATGTCAAAGCCGGTAAGCTCAAGGTTCTTGAATATTCTGACGCTCCACCGCACTACAGCCTGGGTTTTCTGGAGTGTGATGTTTCATCGATAAATATCAGCCGCGATCACGGGGCGTATGGAATGTCTATCGCCCGCTTCGGATTTAACAGCGACCACGGAAAGTTGCACATGGATTCGATTCTATTAATTCCGAACTACGAAAAATTCGATTTTGCTCACAAGATCGGTCAACAAGTTTCTCGTATTAGTCTTTCGGTTCCGGACCTGACCGTCGAGGGTATTTCCCTTGACGATATCACTGACAGTACGCTTCACCTTTCGAAAGTGGCGCTCAATTCGTGTGACATTCATTCCTTCCGGGATAAGCGTGTTCCGTTTTTAAGAAAGAAACCCTTGCCATTGCCGATGGAAAGTTTTAAGAAACTCCCCTGGTCGATCGCCATTGATTCGCTGTTGATTCGTGACACGCGGATTGAGGTAGAAGAAGTAGCTGAGGATGGCGATGAAAGCGGCACCGTCACGTTCGAACACGTAAGCGCAGTCGGTGCAATGTTCAACAATCGGTATACAGCCGGCGATCCGAAACGCGCCGTTCTTCATGCGCGCGGCCTGTTAATGGGCACCACCGATATCAATGCGTCGTTTTCATTTCCGCTGGATGCTTCGCCATCGTATTCCGCGCAGGGTACAGTTTCAAGTCTTCAATTGGACAAGCTCAATCCTGTTTTTGAAAACCTGGTTCGAATTCGTTTTGAATCGGGCACGCTCAACAACCTGAAGTTTGATTTTCAATACACCGACAAGCACTCGAACGGTAAGATCGAAGTCGACTATGAAAATTTGAAACTGACCGGCCTCAACCGCAAAAATGAAAAGCCTAATGAAGTGTTGACATTTTTGGCCAACACCTTTGTCAAAAACACCAGGACTTCCGAGGATGCATCGAAGGGAAAGAGAACAGGGGAGATTGATATAGAACGCGATCGACAACGTTATATTTTCAATTTGTGGTGGAAGTCGATCCTGGACGGGTTGAAGTCGTCTGTTCTTAGCATTGAAATAAAAAAGTAGTAAGCGAACGGAAGGGTGGAAATACCGTGACGAGAGGATTTATTTCATGACGTGATGACGAGCAGACAAACAGATGATATGGAAGAGGATAGTACAGGAGATTCGACCGTCCCTGTTCAGCGAAGGGGATATAAGACAAATGTAGAGCACACCTTGTTTGCGCCTTCCGTCAAAGAAGCAGAGCGGATCTTTCAGGACGCGGTGGCAAGGATGCTGGACGTCAACCGCTGGCAAGCGATAACCAATTCGGTACTTTCAAATTTTCAGATTACTGACAAGGCTGGAAAGGAAATGCTACGCCTCGTTCAGGTCGGCGATTTTTTTCGAATCGATGTTCCTGGTCCCGAAAACGGTTATGACTGGGTGCAGGTTGAAATGTTGCAGTTTAAACCGAGCCGCGTCGCGATGCGCGTACGGCCCGCGGGCAGCCCGCTTCATCCCCACGAGGGCACCGCGCATTTTTTCAAAGGCAATGCGACCAGTACTTTTCAGATCTTTAGAAGAGGAAGAATTGTGACGGCTTCAGTGAACGGCAGAAACGAAATTCCGAATGTGAAATCGGAAAGCATTGAAGACAATGTGAGGAACGCCGTGATGGCAACAGGAGCCATCGCCGGTGCGTCTAAAAATCAATGGCGGAATTTAGTAGAAGGATTCTTACGTGTAAACAAGCCGTGAATCAATCTTTTGGCTAGCAATAAAAAAAACCGGGAGCAGCCACGCCGCAAACCCGGCCTTTCATTCTACACTACGTGGGATTTTCCTATCGAAAACTTTAATGTAATTCCATCCTTTACGGGTTATTGGGTTTTATACCAGGAATGGCGTATGGCTTCGTCGAGAGTTTGCCTTGATCGTTAATCCAAAGCCGTTGTTCTTTCCCATTGTCGTTGAGCTTGAGCAGATATCCTTTTCTGTTTGGATCTGTTACCTCCCAGTATTCGATGACGGGCACGTTCTTGAACTGACTTTGATTAAATGCATTTGCTACCGGCACGGGAACACTATTATTCCACACTTTGCGGGTGAGCGTTTCGAGATACTTGCCCTGCTTATCGTAACGCGTTAAATAATCCATGCTGTCGACCATATAGGTTCCATAGAATCCATAATCGGTGGACCACCAGGAAATTGGCTGGCTCATCGTTATGGCGTTTCGACTGTTCAGGTCCTTGGCAAGCCTCTCGCTCATGCCCTTGTCAGACAATGGGCGATCCGGCGGTAAGTTCTGATCTTGCGCCAGCACATCAACATTCATGATCATTGCGCAGAGCAAAACGCAATTGAAGTAGATCACCATTTTTTTCATGGCCTTGTATCTTATTCGTGCTTGAGTTCTTTTTGATAAGAATGAATTGTATGCCAAACAGTCGGCGCCCTGGAACAACTACACCTTTTGAATGGCTGACGTAAATCGACCGGGGAATTTTGTGGAAGATTATTCCGGCGACTCCATTTATTTCTACAGTTAGTGTCACTGTCGTGTCGGCCCCTAAAAAAATCTACCATAGAGAATGTGAATTAACCGTTGTTTTTCATTGTAGAAGAAAATGTACACCATTCACAATTTGTGGTGCATGTTGACAAAAAGCCACACGAAAAATGTACTGATAGAGCGCAAACTCATTGGCACGAATATTTCCCTCTCTGCTTATATAAAATTCAGTTTGTTTAACTAAAAAAATCAATCATGAGAGTGGCGAGAAAATTTTTGAGTTTAATGGCAATTGCGTTTGCAGTTTCCTTAACAATGGTGGGGTGCGATGATGACGACGACAACGATGACGGTCCCAAACTGACAGGACAATCGAAGACCTATGTGTTGAGCGCGATGTCCGATCCGACAATCAGTGGTACTATCAAGTTTGCCGAACGAAGCGACAATGCCACTGTGGTTACGATTGCTTTGAATGGAACGACGTCCGGCAACTCTCATCCCGCGCATATTCATGCGAATTCCGCCGTGGAGACGGGTGATATTGTAATCGATCTCAACCCGGTTGATGGCGCCACGGGAAAAAGCGAAACCGTGATTACAAAGAAGAATGATGGTACGTCCATTTCATACAGCGACCTTCTTGACTTTGACGGTTACGCGAACGTTCACAAGAGCACCACAGAGATGGGAGTCCTTGTCGCACAAGGTGATATTGGCGAGAATGAATTGACGTCAGTCAAACAGAGTTACAATCTTACTTCCGTTAATGCATCCGGCGTGACGGGTACAGTGACATTTACCAAGCGTGCAAATGGTACGACGCTGGCTGTTGTCGATCTCGACGGCGCGTTGCCCACAGGCGAGTATCCGGTTTACATTTATGACAATGATATCGTGACCACTGGCCCGACGGCGATTACATTAACAAGCGTGATGGGATCCAGCGGCGTGTCTTATACGAACGTCACCGAGCTGGACAATGGAACGGCGATTACGTACGATCAGCTTGTAGACTTCGACGGACATATTTTTGTCAGTGCAAGTCCAGCAAACCTTGATCTTTATATTGCGGAAACGAACATTGGCGCGAATAACTAATTAGTTAGAATTGTTGTAATACAATCAAAAAGCATCCTTTCGGGGATGCTTTTTGATTTACGCCGGTGCGTGGCATGATATTTAGTATTGCCCGGGTATGCTAAATATCTACTAGAATGTTCAAAGGTTTAATTGTCCTATTAGTTGGCTTGATGGGGACACCAGCGGAAAATGTCCCCGTTAAAGAACGCTACACGCGGTTTATGAATTTTAAACCGGGTGTTGTTTTGGATGCGCTTACCGTTTACAACCCAACGGTGCAACAGTGTGATGCTACGCCGCTCATTACGGCGAGTAACTCGTTTATTGATACCACGGCTCTCCGTTCGCAACAATTTCGCTGGCTGGCGCTATCGCGCGACCTGCTCAAGTTGTGGGGCGGAACTTTTAGCTATGGTGATACCGTATTGGTGATGGCAAACGATCCTGCGATCGATGGACTTTGGATTGTTAAAGACACCATGAATAGCCGGTACAAAATGCACGGCGATTTGTTATTCCATTCCAACGTCCGGAATCTGGGAAAGTGGTACCGTGTAAAACTCTTAAAGGTTGAAACTATACTCGTTCCGGACGATGGACCCGAAACGGCCCTGCGCTGAAGGCAGGATAGAAAGTTTTGGTTTCAACAGATTAAAGGGCGGTGCGATGGTGCCGCCCGTCTTTTTTCCCGCTAATGCAACTGTCATTTCATTTGTTGCATGGTTTCCTATTGGCCAAAAAAGCTATTTATAATGTCCCCTTGGACAGATGATGCTGAATGTTAATTTTGACGTTGGGAAAATGCACCTATCGATATGAGGTCACTCTTTATACTTATTGTTGTTTCGTGTTTGTCGTTCACCGTACGCGCTCAAGTTGTAATTAACGAGATTTGCCCCGCCAACGCCGATGTTAAGTACGATCCTCAATTCTTCAACTTTTCACCCTGGGTAGAATTATACAATGCGGGGAGTGCTTCCGTAAATGTCACGGGGTACTACTTATCCGACGACGCAGGCCAGAAAACAAAATGGAGAATTCCATCTGGCGCTGGTACTACCATTCCGGCTCACGGATACCTGGTGATCTGGTGCGATGATCTAAACAACGGGTTCCACACTAACTTTTCCCTGAAAAGCGAAGGCGAGGAAGTAATTCTCTCAAATGCGGCGGGCGCGAGTGTTGATCAGCGAACCTTTCCAACGCAATATACTAACGTCTCCTACGGCCGGACCAGTGACGGTGGAACAAGCTGGAACTATTTGATAACCCCGACTCCCGGAGCAGCCAACAACTCGAGCGCAGCATCGGTGCCCGTGGATGAACCTTTGTTCTCATTGCTCGCGGGTCGATACAATGGTACGAAGTCGCTTTCGCTGGCGCACGCAGACCAGGGCGTATCCATTCGCTACACGACTGATGGAACCGAGCCTACAGCCACATCCACTGAGTTCTCCGCACAAGTGAGCGTCAACAAAACCATGACGGTAAAAGCCAAAGCATTTCGAACAGGATTCCTCCCGAGCAAAACGGTTACGCGCACATACTTTGTGAGCGAGCATACCTTTAGTCTTCCGGTTATTTCAATTTCAACGACGCCGGATTACCTCTGGAATAATACGATTGGAATTTATACCGATGGAACCAATGGAAAAACCGGGAACTGCCACGATACACCTGTTAATTGGAACCAGGATTGGGATCGTCACGCGGTCTTCGAATTCTTTGACAAGGCTGGTTCTCCCATCGTCAATCAGGAGGTCGACATTCGCATTGGCGGGGCTTGTAGTCGCAACATGCCACAGAAGTCATTCGTCATCAAAGCGCGCGATATGTATGGCGACAATCACATTCGCCATCATTTCTTCGACAGCAAAAATATAACTGAATTTGGTGGCTTCATTCTCCGCAATTCAGGAAATGATTTTAACGTCACTCATTTCCGCGACGCGATGCTGCAGTCGCTGACCATCGATCAGATGGATGTTGACTACATGGCTTACCAGCCTACCATCTTTTACCTCAACGGACAGTACTGGGGAATTCAGAATCTGCGGGAGAAAATTGACGGAGATTATATAGAGAGCAACTATGGCTATAAGAAAGATCAAATCGATCTCCTTGAAACGTGGGAGAACGCGCTTGAAGGAACGCCGGACTATTGGGTGAACTACAAGAATGCACTTTCATCCATGGACCGCTCGACACCTGAAGCGTTTGATTTTATTGACGAGCACATCGACGTAGAGGAATACATCAACTACCTGGTGACTGAAATCTATTATGCCAATACCGACTGGCCAGGTAACAACATTAAGTTCTGGCGACCGCGCACCGGCGATGGTAAGTTCCGCTGGATACTTTGGGATACGGACTTTGGTTTTGGTTTGTACACCAACATGTCGTACCCAACCCACCCGACACTTTCATTTGCCACCGACCCGGACAATACGGGTTGGCCTAATCCTGCCGCTTCAACCTTGCACATTCGCATGGTGCTGGAGAACCCGGAGTTCAGGTCAAGGTTCATCAAAAGATTCAACGCCGCGATGAACACTACTTTTAGTACGTCGAGGGTGGATCAGGTTATTACGGAATTCGCCAACCGGATCAAGCCCGAAATCACGTATCACAAGCAGCGCTGGGGCGGGGCCCTTGGAGACTGGAACTATGAGGTTCAACGACTCCGCGACTTTTCAACGGCGAGAAATCAATTCATGCGATCGCACATGGCATCGTTCTTTGGTTTGGGAAGTTCCGTTCGGATGTCGGTGACTGCGTCGCCTTCTGGCTCAGGAAATTTCAAGCTTAATGGAATTGTTGCTGATCAACCGATGACGGAGCAAGAGTACTTCCAGGGATTGGATTATACGGTGGAAGCGCTGCCAGAACCGGGATACAAATTTTCACACTGGAATGTTACAAAGCGCGAATCGACTTCAATCAGTCTGGCCGCGCAAGGCGACAGCTGGAAATATTTTGATCAGGGAACCCTTCCCGCCGCAAATTGGTACACCGATGCTTTCAACGAAGCTGCATGGCCGCAAGGACCAGGACAACTCGGCTATGGTGAAGGCGATGAACAAACCATCGTGGGTTATGGACCGGATGCCGGCAACAAATACATCACTACCTATTTTCGGAAATCATTTACTCTTGCTGACACGGCTGGTCTCGAGCCGATCAATGCATCCGTTCTTTTTGATGACGGCGTAGTGGTTTATTTAAATGGCGTCGAAGTATTTCGTAACAATTTGCCGGCAGGAGCAATTTCCAATTCCACGCCTGCTTCGCAGGCTATTGCAACAGAAAATGCTTTTGTTCCTTTTGTGATCAACAACGATCTGTTAAAACCGGGGGTGAACGTGATTGCTGTTGAAGTTCACCAAAACACCGGCGGCAGTACCGACATCAGTTTCGACCTTGTGGCTGGAACCGTGCGCCTGGGCAATGAAACGCAGGAACAAATTTCAACACCGGTCGTTCAGGGCGTCGCGTACAGCGATTTAATTTTCGAGGCCGTGTATGAAGAAGATGATCGCTACGTATCCGGCATTGTCATCAATGAAGTGAGCACCCGGCCATCGTCTGCGCACGACAATGCAGGCGATGCCGAAGACTGGATCGAGTTGTTGAATACCGGCAGCGAGGCAGTAAACCTCACCGGACTTTATCTCACCGACAACCTTAACCAGAAGACAAAACATAAACTCCTGGCTGGAACCAATAATGAAATGGTGCTGGCGCCAGGCCAATACAAAGTTTTTTGGGCGGATGAAGAACTGAATGAGGGCGCTGACCACTTGTCGTTCAAGCTCTCAGCGGATGGCGAAGCCGTTGGTCTTTACCAGATCGTCGACGGCGTGGTGAATGTGTTGGATGAATACTTTTATAACGAGCAGACCGAAGCCGGTTCCTTCAGCCGACTTCCGGATGGTAACGGGCCATTTGAGTTTACCATTGCTGTAACGCCCGGAGCGCCAAACTCCATTGTGCTGGGCCTGCCAGCGGAATCTACTTTTTCAGTATACCCCAATCCAGTTGTTTCACAGTTCGTCGTCGAATCGCCCGTTCGGGTGGAGTCGGCTGAACTGCTCGACCGCTATGGACGAAGGGTTCGCTCATTCCAAAACCTCGGGGAGCCTCAATCCGTGGAGGGAATCGCGCCAGGACTCTACCTGTTGCGTTTGCAATCTTCGCGCGGTTGGGAAGTTGTGAAACTCATCAAAGAGTAGGACCCTACCGGTAATAGAATAGATTGCATTTTTGAATACACTACCTTGACGATGATTGTTTATTTCCGGAACTTCCCCGGATGATTTTCAGGCAAGTTGCCATACTGCTTTGCATTTCGATTGCTTGTGTTGGTCAGGTAAAGCCAGACTACCGAAAGGAAGCGCTCTTGCTAAAGAAGTACCTCAGCGAAAAACACATCTCTCCCCAGGTTGTCAACGATGAATTTTCGAAGCACGTTTGGTCCGAGTTCCTGGACATGCTTGATCCGGATCATTTGTACTTTACCGAGGAGGAGGTCAATGTCCTAAAATCATACGAGACCCGGATCGACAATGAATTAAATGGAGAAGGATGGAGTTTCCTCAACGAAGCCAACCTTACTTATAAAAAAGCGCTCCAAAGAGCGGAGCAGCTGATCACGGCCAACACCGCGAAAGCCTTTCCTGCAACGCGAAATGATTCATTTGTTTACGATACAGCGAACTGGGCCATCGATGAAACTGCACTGGCGTTGAAATGGAATCAGTGGTTGCACTACCAGGTTCTCGAAAGATTAATTGACCTTGATACCGGCACCTACTCAAAAGACTTCTACGCTAGTCACGAAGTTGACGCACGCAATCGTATCAAAGCACGCGAGGTGAGAAATATCCATCGCATTCTACAGCACCCCACGGGCTACAGCAACTACATGACGGCGTCTTTCTTCCAAAGTATTGCCGCGGTATTTGATCCGCACACCACCTACTTTCCGAACACGGAGATGGAAAACTTTCTCTCCTCGCTCAGTACGGAAGGCTACTACTTTGGGGTGACGCTCGATGAGAATGCAGCGGGCGACGTTATGATCGGTGCGCTCGCGCCCGGGAGCCCGGCGTGGAAGTGTGGAGAGCTGAACGCCACCGATGTGTTGGTGAACTTAAAGTGGGAAGGGCAGGAGCCTGTCGACATGACGGGAATATCGGTGGAAGAGACCAATCAAATTTTGATGGACGCCAATCATTCCGCGCTGGAGTTCACGGTGAGAAAAAGCAACGGATTGATAAAGTCAGTGAAGCTACGGAAGGAAAAGATTACCATGGAAGGAAATTTTGTCCGCAGCTATCTGCTGAAAGGCGATCGCACGATCGGTTACATTTCCCTCCCTGACTTTTACACGCAGTGGGGCGAATCGAGTGAAGGTTCACATTGTGCCAGCGATGTGGCGCGCGAGATCATGAAATTGAAAAAAGAGAACATCGAGGGACTGATACTCGACGTACGATACAACGGCGGCGGATCGTTGCAGGAAGCGCTGGCGATGGCCGGAATATTTATCGATGAGGGTGCGCTCATCGTCACGCGCGATCGCCT
>Ga0315912_10000184_pt1 | contig 141389 bp, 112 predicted proteins | sample VfabasoilMG_FD_204469 | JGI IMG/M metagenome (GOLD analysis project Ga0315912, IMG submission 204469) | Garden soil microbial communities collected in Santa Monica, California, United States - V. faba soil | ecosystem: Environmental > Terrestrial > Soil > Garden | place: USA: California...
CAATACCCCAACCTCAATTCCGGATTAGCGGTTCTCCAACGCAAACTCCTTTGTTTTCAAACCACCGTCAATCTTCCTGACCTAATTTGGACAGCCCTGGTGCGATATGGGCTATTGGCTTCCTGATCCTGGTTTCGTCCTGGTGGCGAAGGTGGCAGCAAATCCGCTCGGCGCTGCGAACCGCATCGCCAGTGCGTTTGCCCCTTGGGATCGAGGGCATGTCCTCCACGGAATTCATCGAGCCTGGTGTATTCGGCATTCGCCGTCCGGTCGTACTGTGGCCCGAGGGGATCACCAACCACCTGACAGCGGCGGAGCTTGAAGCGATCCTGAGACATGAGCTGTGTCACATTCGACGCCGTGACAATCTTGCTGCCGCACTCCACATGGTGGTCGAAGCGTTGTTCTGGTTCCATCCACTGGTTTGGTGGCTGGGAAGGCGGCAGTTGGATGAACGGGAACGCGCTTGCGACAAAGAAGTGTTGCGGGAGGGCACCCAGCCGGGAGTGTATGCCGAAGCCATCCTAAAGATCTGCGAACTGTATCTGAAATCTCCGCTCCCCTGCATAGCGGGAGTCTCCGGCGCCAATCTCCCAAAACGGATCGAGACGATAATGAACCACCGTAGTTTGCCGCCGTTGCATGTTCTCAAGAGCCTAATGCTTGTTTCCGCGGGAGTGTTAGCAGTGTCCTGGCCCAAAGTGGTGGGCGTGTTGAGTTCACCGCTTATTCGCGCTCAGTCCACACAAACTGCCACAGCCAAATTCGAGGTGGCAGCGATCAAGCGCTGCGAGGTTCGAGGTCAGGTTAGGGTACTGGGTCCTACTCCGGGACGGCTGAGTACTCCCTGCGTCCCTTTGGTGTCGCACATGCGATCTGCGTACATCGCGTTCGCCGACGCTCGACCGGGACCCCATTTCATGTCGTCCGCCAAGATCCTCGGAGGCCCGGCCTGGATCCATTCCGACGGGTATCAAATTGAAGCGAAGGCCGAAGGTAATCCGGGTATCGGTTTGATGAATGGGCCTATGCTGCAAGCACTCCTGGAAGATCGGTTCAAGCTCAAGGTCCATCGCGAAACCCGAGAGATCCCGGTTTATGGCTTGACAACGGCAAATGGAGGCCCCAAACTCCGGCCTTTCATTGAGGGGAGTTGCGAACCGCGGGCCAACCCTCCATCGCCCGTCCCGGCACCCGGCAAGAAATATTGCGGTCCAGGCCCGCTGATGAGAAATGAGGCGAACTTCAGATGGGACCTGCACGGCGTGAGTATGGTCGACTTCTCCAAAATGCTGGATGGAATGCTGGACCACCCAGTTCTGGACAAGTCCGGACTTACGGGGAGGTTCGATTTTCACCTGGAATTCACGCCCGATGAATCGACGATGCCAAGGCTCGCCGGTATTGGAAAAGCAGATGGCTCGCCAACACTGCTACCTGGGAGCGGACCGTCCATTTTCACTGCTTAGGAACTCCGCCTTCGCGCGGCCCGCCGATTCGGCCTCGTCGCGTGCCCGTGCCAGGTCCTCGGTTCGTGCACGAACATGCTCCTCCAGTTCCTGATTGCGGGCCGTAATTTGACGGCCGCGGAATCGGGTTATTAGAACCAGCAGAACCAGCAGCAAACTGAACCCCGCCACCTGCACCAACGGCCGTTGAAACCATTGCGGGGTGACCCTCAACTCCATGGTGACGGGCGCCGACCATTCATGCGATGCCAGGCGCGCCTGAATTTGAAACGGGAACGTTCCCGGCGGCAGGTTGGTAAAGTCAGCCTGCAACTGGCTGGACTCCACCCACTGTTCGCCGCCAAGCCGGTAACGGAAAATCGGATTGCGGTCCGCCTTTCGGTTCAACGCCGCAAACCGGATCTCCAACCGGCGAGTCGCCGGTGGAATCGTCAAGCTCGGCGCTACTTGAATTGGACTGCCATCTGCCGAAATGCTATCGATCGCGCACGGCAGGCTCTCGTTCACGCCGACGATCTCGTCCGGCCGGAAATAGATGACACCGCCGATCGAGGCGAGCCAGAGCGTTCCCTGCGCATCGAAAGTGCCCACCGACGAGGTTCCGAGTCCATAATTAGTGCTGCTCAACCCGTGCTCCCCGGTAAGCCGCAGCGGCAGCACCGAAGCCCGCCCGCCCATTGCGTACTCGGAAATCGTTTCGCGATTGGCCGTCAATAGCGCTCGCCGGCCCGCAAACCAGAGGTGCGACCGGCGGTCGCTGAGAACATGAAAAATCGGCTCTGCGCAGGAATCTGACAGGACGTCGATTTAAAGGGCAAACGGGGAAGAGGGCGAATCCTTTAAACTGGGCGGTTTGAGAGACAACGACTGGACAAAGGTATTGGGTTGGCCTGGCTACCGGGTTTACCGGAGCGAGATCAATGAGGACGCTAAGACGCTGAAGTTGTGGGTGCGGCGGAAACGGGGCAATCAGAAATGGGTATGTTCTGGATGCGGGCGCCGGGTGACGGCAATCCATGAAATCTATGAGCGGGAAGTTCGTGACTTGTCATGCTTCGCCTACACGACGACGGTTGTCATCGAACTGTACCGGGTGCGTTGCCCGGACTGTGGGGTGAAGGCGGAGCGAGTCGAGCAACTGCCAAGCAAAGCGCCTTTCAGCAAGCGTTTTGAAGACGCAGTGGGCCAGGCTTGTGAAGGAGCATCAGCACGGATGGTGGCCCACCGGCTGGGCTTGGCGGCCAGCACGGTGCGGGCGATCGATCAGCGCTATCTGGAGCGGTGGAGACAGAGCCGCCGCATGCCGGTATTGCGGCAAATGGGAGTCGATGAGATTCATTTGGGAAAGAAGCAGAAGTTTTTGACGGTCGTGAGCAACCTGGAAACCGGCGAGCCGCTATGGTTTGGCCGGGAACGCAAGCAGGAGACGCTGGACGGCTTCTTCCGGACGGAGATGAGCGCGATGCAGCGCAGCCGCATCACGGCAGCCTGTGTGGACATGTGGGAGCCGTTCACCAAGAGTATTCTCCAGTGGGCGCCCCAAGCAAAAATCGTCTACGACAAGTTTCATGTCCTTCAGCACGCCAACCGGGCGGTGGACGAGGTGCGACGCACCGAATTCTTCCGCAAGGGCCGGCAAACGAGGGAAATGGTGAAGGGAAAACGTTGGCTCCTGTTAACGCGATGGACCAACCTGGACCGCGGTAAGCGGGGGATTCTGAACGAACTGTTCCGGCTCAACTGGCGGATTCTGAAGGCGTATCTGCTGAAGGAAAGTCTGGAGCGTTTATGGAACTACCACTATGAGAAGGCCGCGCTCAATTACCTCAACCGCTGGATCGATCAGTTGAAATGGCAACGGCTCAAGCCATTCGAAGACCTCGCGGCCATGCTGCTTCGCCATCAGGAGGGCATTCTCAACTACTGCCGCACAAAGGTCCCCTTGGGCGTCGTCGAAGCCGTCAACGCCAACATCAAGGCCTTACTGCGCCGTGGCCGGGGATACAGCAACCTTCGCTACTTGCTTCTCAAGGCACAAAGGATGGCGGTGCTGAAAACCGAATTCGTCGTCTTTAAGAAAGCGGCCTAAAATGGGCTCTTCGTCAGATTCTCGTTCAGAGCCGAAAAATCGAGTCTTTCTCAAACAGCGGCGGGAGATCTAAATATCGGCGCCGCTTGCGGTCGAATACTAGGACGCCATGGTTGGTTCCAACCAGCAAATGTTCGTCCGACAGTTCGAAGAGTGTGTATGTCCGCAAATCGCTCGACTTCTGGAATGGACATTTGCTGGTTCTTCCGTCCCGCGAAATTTGATGCAGTCCCGCATCTGAACTAACAGCCCAGATCCCATCCCGCCCCGATAAAATGGAGCGAACGGACGGAACATCGGCGACGCTCTCCATTTGGACTTCACCCCCCAGCGGGAGCGGGATCCGGTAGATCGTTTGGGAATCGGCGTAGTAGACGTGCGTTCCGTAATTGGGGGAAAACGCCCGGTAACGATTCATGATCTGGCTCGGGGCTTCTGCCAACAGCCTGGTACCTGCCGGAGTGCTGAGCCAAAGTCCCTTCACGTTGGCAAACAGAATCTGACGTTCCCCGACCAGAACCATCGCGTGAAGAATTCCCTGGTCGGTGGCCGGAATTTTGTGGAATCCTTCGCCGTCGTGGGTAAAAATCCCTTTGGTCCGGGTGCCAATCCAGGTTCGCCCTTTCTCATCCCGTGCGATCGCCCCGATTGCCACTTCCCCCAGGCTGGCTGAATTTCCGATCGTATGAAACACCGGTGAATCGATCCGCACCAGTACTCCCCAATTCGTCGCCGCCCACAGTGCCCCGTCTTTGGACTGATAGAGCACCTTTACGAAATCCCCGGGACGCATCACCTGGCCCAGGCTCAACACATCCACTCGCTTGTCGCGGATGCGTGCAACCGCTCCCACCAGCCCCACCCAGATATCTCCGTCGCTGTCCTCGAATACCGCCCGGTAGGGATCCGTCGAGATAGTCGCCTCGACCGCATAACGCCGAAAACTCTTCCCGTTATACGCAAACAGCCCATCGTGGCTCAGCGCCCACAGCACTCCGTCGCTGGCTTCAAACAGCGTCGCCGATCGTATCGTTGGCCCCCCCAACCGGACCCATTCCGCCCCTCGCCGCCGGTAAATGCCCGACGCCGTCGCCGCCCAATCCTGCTTCGAGCCATGAAAAAAGCCCGTAAATGTCTCTCCCCCCGGAGGAGTCACGTACAACTTGGGAACATCGGGTCCGGATGGCAATACTACCGGCCTGGTCTTATACACCGCATCGGCTCGCCGAAAGTACAGCGTTCCATCGGCCGCCGCCTGCATGCCCGCACCCCCGTACCGCGCCTCCGGGTCCGGTGGCATTCGGGCCGACTGGAACTGAAGATTCGTGAAAGAACGGAAGGAATCCGGCGTGGCATAGGCCACGTAGTCGCTGCCCCCCACCCACAGCGAATTCCCAATCGCCAAGGCTCCCGCCATCCCGGTATCGGCGGACTTTGCCGCCTCGCCCGGACGGAAAACCCGGAAATTTGCGCCGTCAAATCGAATCAATCCGTCGCGAGACGCCAGCCATAAGTATCCGTCCGGCGTTTCCGAAATCGAATGCACCGTCTCTTCAGGAAGCCCCTGGCTCGGCCCCCATCTCCTTATTTCGCTCTCTCGCAGAATCTCAGGCGGATCGGCGAGCGTACAGCGCGTGCATAGCAATAAGACGGGACCGATACGCTTTAGAAACATTTCGCAGTTCGTCGCAGGACGATTTTGAAAAACATGTTCGTCCTTTTATCGTATCGACAGAATTCAGGGTACGCTTCACTCTTTCATTAATGCAGCAGCTTGATCGCCAATTGAATCAGCCGCGGCGGCCGGGACGCCGATATCCGCCCAAAGTTGCCACCGGCGCCGGCGTCTCCGTTCGGCGCCAAAAACTGGGCGTGATTCCAGGTGTTAAACATCTCTGCCCGGAACTGAAGCCTCGCCCGCTCCCCATAGATCCGAAACGACTTTTGAACCGCTATATCCCAATTGGCCACGCCAGGCCCGGTAAGCACCGATTGCCCGCTATTTCCGAAGTACCCCACCGGTGGCACGGAGAAACACGCCGTGTCGAACCAAAGAAATCCGTTGTTGCGAATGTTGCCCGAAAGTTCGTCACTCCGGCCGTCGCAGACACGATTCGGAAGCGGAATAACAAATGGGCTCCCCGTCTGGTTCGGTCCTCGCAAATTAAACGGTTGCCCGGATGCCAACACAGTGATACCAGTCACGGTCCACCCCCCGGCCCAAGGATGTAGCCGCGCGAATGGCAACTCCCACACCGCGCTCGCCACCACACGGTGACGGACGTCGAAGTTCGTGCGGCTCTTGGAACACTTCCGGCAGCTCGTAATCTGATTCGAACTTACATTTGCCGCCTGCCAGCTATCGGACAGCGCCTTGGCCAGACTGTACTCAATTCGCAGACTCAGTCCCCGGCTCATCCGGTGCTCGTACTTGGCAAGGAGCGCATTGCTCGACGAATTTCCCGCACCGTTCTGATACAGCATCAGTCCGTACCGCGGCCATGGCCGTGTCGCCGGATCGCAGAAAAGGTTTTCGCCCGGCCGGCACTGCCCTTCATCGACCACATTCGGCAACCGGTGTGCACTCGAGCCCATGTAGGTAAGTTCCACGAAGTCGTTTGCCGTTGGGCTGTGCTGGATCGAAAAATTCCATTGATTCGAATACGCGGTTCGATAGGCGGGATTGAGGAGCGTTACCATTGCCGCGGCCGGCAAGTTTGCTGCGTAGGTAGATGTCAATCCGCCGCCGGGGCCGGGAGGAAAGACGTTCCGCCCGAGCTCAAACGCTGGCACGGGATTCGTAAGCGCATTCGTAAACCCCTGCCCCACGCCTAACGGAGTCGGCGAAGTGATCGGATAAGGAGACAACAACCAGGGGAACTCCGAATAATACATCCCTGCGCCGGCACGAATAACCGTCGGTTTGCGAGTTCCCGGCTTCCAGGCAAAACCCAGCCGCGGAGAGAGGTTGTTCCGGTCCACGGCGACCAGATTCGACTGGATCTGGCCAAGCCCCGCAAATCGAAGTTGGCCCGTCGAACGATCCAGATCGTGAACCCAGTCGCGGGCCCAGCCCTGCGGGTCCGTCGGTGTCTCCAGAAACCAGGAAAGCCCATAGTTCAAAGTGAGGTTCCTTGTCACGCGCCAACTGTCCTGGAAAAAAGGAGTGAATTGAGTCGATCGAAACTCAATCACCGGCAATCCAATCAACAAACCCGTGACCGGCGTACCCATCAGAAAATCTGCGAACGAATCGCCCGTACCCGCAACAGGCACCGTTTGCCCCTGCCCGTTCAGCGTCAGTTGCGACGTAAATACCGGTTGAAACGTCAGGCTCCCATGCGCCACGGCATTGCCATTTAAATGCCAGCCGCGACGGTACCGTATGCCGGCTCCGAACGCCATGGTGTGCCCCCGCCGGCTAAGGGCGAACTGCTCGTCCAATTGCCAGGTGTTGTCGTTGTTGCCAACATCCCCATTCGCTCTGCCAAACCCGGAATAACCCTGCAGCGCCACCGCCGTAACACCGCTGCGGCTAAACGTGTTAATCACTCCAATCGTATCCAGAATCGGTCCCATTTCTCGCGCCTCATTCCCGCCCACCGCGGTGCTGCGAAGAAATCCGAATCGGAAATTATTCACGGCGTTAGAGCTAACCGTCCATGTGTGCTGTAGCATCGCCAGCGACGATTCGTTTTGATAGGCCAGCCCGCTCAACGGAAACAACCCGGGCTGCATAGAGGGCGTCGCCTGCCGAAAATATTGACCGAAAAGCTGAGACCGCGGGCTCACTGTCGCGTCGAACCGAATTCCCCCCTGGTCGTCCCGCAAAATCCTTTCCGGCGTTCCGTCGATGTTGTTGGGGCGGCTAGCCAGGCTTGACCCCGGCCGGTAATACGCCAGCAGGTTCCGCGAAACCGGGTTGATGCGGCTCGCCGGAATCGTGGCGGCGGCAAACGGCTGCCGCGCAGGCGCATTCGGACTGTAACTGGCGGGATCGTAAATGGCGCGTCCGGTTGCCGAGAGATTACCCCCGAACATTTCCGACGTCGGACTGTATCCCGCCACGGAAAATGCCGACAACTCACGCAGCCCCTCGTAGAACGCGTGAAACCAGATGCGGTCTTTCTTAACAGGCCCGCCCACAGCCGCTCCGAACTGATTCCGCCTCAAGTCTTCCCGTGCCGGGGCAAAGAAGCTCCGCGCATCGAGAACCTTATTCCGCACAAACTCGTAAAACTCCCCGTGAAATCCGTTGCTGCCGCTCTTGGTGACGATATTCACCACGGCAAACCCAGTTCCCTGATCCGGCATCAGAAACCCTGACTGCACTTTGAACTCGTCCACGGCCGCAATTGATGGACTCAGTGCCAGTTCTCCATCGCGCGAAGACCGGACCACAAAGCCATTCAGCGAGTAGTTGGCCGAATACGGGAAAGCACCCGGCAACACGACCGTCCGGCCGGGCGGCCCGACGTTGGAACTGAACACGTCGCTCGCCGTACTCACCTCATTGCTGCCCCCCGAGAGTACTGCCAGTTGAAGAAAATTGCGGCCGTTCAGCGGAAGCTCCCGCACCCTGTAGGAATCCACCAATGTTCCGATCTGGTTGGACTCCGCCGACAACTCCGTGTCCGACGGCGGCACCGCCGCGACCGACATCCGCAGTCCTTCCAACTGAAGATTCAGCGTTACGGAGAACCGCTCACCGACATTGATCCTCAATCCATTCATTCTCTCGATTCGAAAACCGGCCTTTGCGGCCTCCAGCGAATACTCTCCCGCCAGAACCGGCGTGAAGAGAAAATATCCGTCTGCTCCCGTTTCCGACGTCCGAACCAGCCCCTTGGACGTTTCAATCAACTTGATTTCCGCGCCCGCGACGACGGCGCCCGACCCGTCGAGCACGGTTCCCCCCAAACCGCCGGCGCCAAGGGTCACTTGTGCCAGCACCGGGCAGGCGGCCAGAAGGGCAAAAACCACATAGGCTGGCATATAAGCGATAGAGGAACAAGCGGTCCATTTGTTCAATAGCCCGCCTGGGTGCCATCATATGGTAGCGCGCCCGGTGAACGCACAACGTTGAGTTCCAAGAAACCATTTGCAACGATCACGCATGGCATGGCCGAATTGGTGCGCCTCCGCGGTCCATTAGCCGCGGATTCCACCGCCCAAATGCTGCATCTGCTTCTGGTGGTAATTGCCGCCTGGACGGCCGTGGCTTTTGTCGTGACGCTTGGCCTTGCCCCGATTACCCTGTACCGCATCGTCTTCGTTGGATTATTGGAACTAAGCCTGCTGGCCGCGCTGCTTCTGCTTCGGTTTGGCCATCTCCGCACGGCGGCTACGGTCTACCTGGCCGGCACATTTTACTGGGCGACCATCTCCGTTTCCCTAATGGGCGGAATTCGCAGCCCAACCCTTTTGCTCTACGTCACGCTGCCGGTCTCCGCGGCATGGCTATTCGGTCTTCGCGGGATCGTCCTTACGACCACTGCCACCATCGGCGCCATACTGATTTTCGCGTCTTTGGAGATGGCCGGCGTTCCTCGCCCTCGATATATCCTCGGAACTCCGTTGGGTATCTGGTCGGTGGCCGTGCAGTCGATACTAATCGGAACGATTCCCGTCGGAATTGTCCTGCGGCGCCTCCGCGAAACACTAACGGAGTTGCAGGAACACCAGCAGCATCTCGAAGAGATCGTAGAGCGGCGCACCGCGGAGTTGGTGCAGGCGCGCGATCAGGCCCAGGAAGCCAACCGCATCAAAACTGTCTTTCTGGCCAACATGAGCCACGAGTTGCGAACCCCCCTCAACGCGATTCTCGGCTTCTCGCATCTGCTTTTGGAGCGCGAGATTTCTCCCGAAAAACGGGCCGATCTGGAAGTGATCAACCGGGGCGGAGAACATCTGCTGAGCCTCGTCAACGACGTCCTCGACGTTGCAAAAATCGAGGCCGGCCGCACCGTCATCGATCTGGCGCCCTGCGACCTTCATGTCCTCGTCAAAGACATCGTGGAAATGATGCACTTTCGCGCCGAAAAGAAAGGCTTGGCCCTGAGCCTCAGCCCGACACCGCACTTTCCGCACTATGCGCAGACCGACGCCGCCCGCCTCCGCCAGATTCTCATCAACCTCATCGAGAACGCGATCAAGTATACGCACCGCGGGTCGATTGAAGTCCGTCTGGATGCACGGCCGGCCGGCGATCCTGCGATGCGCGAAGTCATCATCGAAGTGGAGGATACTGGAGCCGGAATCCCGGCAAGCGACCATAACCGGATTTTTGAAGCGTTTGAACAGTCCGGATCGGGAATCGTGAAGACAGGCACTGGACTTGGACTGACCATTACGCGACGCATCATCGACTTAATGGGCGGTAAAATTCTCCTCCGCAGTTCCCCGGGAGAAGGCTCCTGTTTTCGAGTTTCTCTTCCCATGGAGTTGAGCGACGGGGCCGGCCTCCTCCGGCCGGTCGCCGAACGGCGGCGCGTTGAAAGATTGGAGCCGGACCAGCCGGAATTCCGGATTCTTATCGTCGAAGACGAGCCGGAAAATTGGATTGTCCTTGAACGGTTGCTTAAGGACGCCGGCTTCGTCGTATCGGTCGCCGAGAACGGCGCCCAGGGAGTCGCCAAGTTTCGCGACTGGAACCCGCATTTCATCTGGATGGACCTTCGCATGCCGGTTATGGATGGATTGGAAGCAGCCCGGCGCATTCGAAGCATGGAAGGCGGGCTGGACGTCAAAATTGCCGCCGTTACCGCCTCCGGTTTCGTCAGGCGGCGTAGTGAAATCCTGTCCAGCGGCATCGATGACTACGTTTCGAAACCTTATCTCCCCCAGGAGATCTTCGAATGCATGCAAAGGCATTTAGGGGTTCGGTACCTATATGGCGGGCCGGATTCTAGCCCAACTTCTCTTCCAGATCTGAATCCCGAGGATCTGCAGTCGATCCCGGAAGACTTGCGCCAGGACCTTCGCCAGGCTTTGATTTCCTTGGATTCCGGCCGGGTGGCGGACGTCATTCAGCGAATTTCCGAGGTGGATGAGGCGCTCGCAAAAACCCTGTCAACATACGCGGCAAAACTCGCATACACACCTATTTTGCGAGCCACCTCCAGCGGCGACGGCGTTGCGAAAGTATCCCCTTAGGTCTCGATCCAATCGCCCATACCGGGCAGCTCTGCCCGCAATCCAAACCGTTCCGCCACCCTCTCGGCCAACACCTGCCGCGGACCGTCTTCCCCATGCGTCAGCACGACGCGAGGCCGGCTCGGCGCCACCGCGCTCAGCCAGCCCAGAAGGTCCGATTGACCCGCATGCGCGCTGAACCCGCCCAATGTATGAACTTTGGCCTGTACCTGCAAACGCTCCCCATGAATCGTCACCTGCGGCTTCCCTTCCAATAACTGCCGGCCAATCGACCCGCGCCCCTGATAGCCCACCAACAACACTCTCGTCTCCGGCTTCCACAGATTGTGCTTCAGATGGTGCAAAATTCTCCCCGCATTACACATTCCAGATCCCGCCATCACCATGCACGTCCCCTGAAAATCGTTGATCGCCATCGACTCCTCCGAGCTCGCGGTCACACGCAATCCCGTCAAATCCTCCCTCAACGGCTTCTCCGCCATGAAGCGTTTCATCCCGTCGTCGAATATCTCCCGTTGCCGGCTATAGATCATCGTGGCTTCAATCGCCATCGGGCTGTCGAGGAAGATCGGAAACGACGCACACTTCTTCGTGCGGAACATCCACGCCAGCAACCCCATCAGAAGTTGCGCCCGTCCCACGGCAAACGTCGGAACCAGAATCTTTCCGCCGCCCTGCAAAGCCTCTTTCACCACCCGCACAAACTCTTCTACAGTCTCTGGAAAAGACCGGTGATCCCGATCGCCGTAGGTCGACTCCAGAAATACCAGATCCGCTTCCTGGAACGGTTCATAGTCCCGCAAAATCGGTACCCCCTTGGGCCCCAGATCACCGGAGAAAATAACTCGTTTGCCTTCGGTCAACAACTGAATGCTCGCCGACCCCAGCATGTGTCCGGACTCCACCCATTGAGCCGTTATTCCGTCGGCCACATCGACCGGTTTCTGGTAGGGAACAGCGCGCAGTTGGCTTAGAATTTGATCCGCATCGCCGCTTTCATAAAGCGGCGGAAGCGGCTCTTCCCCCTTCCGCACCCTTTTCTTGTTGATACGCACCAGGTCCTGCACCTGAATCCGCGCCGCGTCCCGTAAAATGAGGCCCGTCATTTCGATCGTCGCCGGCGTCGCAAACACCGGCCCCCGATAGCCCAGGTTCGCCAGCAGCGGCAATCGCCCCGTATGGTCCAGATGTCCGTGCGTCAGCAACACCGCGTCCAACTTCTTATCCCGTCGCACCGGAGCTCGATTGAGTGCCTCAGATCGCTTGCTGCCCTGAAACAAGCCGCAATCTACCAGCACTCGGGCCTTCCCGGTTTCCACCAGGTAGGCCGATCCCGTCACCTCGCCACCCGCGGCTCCAATCGGCTTGATTCTCATCGCTTACTCCGTCCGAGGCGCCAAACCTTTGCGAACGCCCGGTGGTATTCCTTCCAGAATCAACTCAACCGCATCCCGTGCCGAATCCGTCACCCGTCCGAAGCCGAGTTCCGACTTTTCATAAACCCCTTCGTTCACCAGATGCCGGCCCCAATCCTGCAATCCCTTCCAGAATTCGCTCCCAACCAGAATCACCGGGAATGGACCGATCTTCTTGCACTGAATCAGCGTGGCCGCTTCAAACATCTCATCGAGCGTTCCCAACCCGCCCGGCATGATGACGAACGCGCAGGAATACTTCACCAGCATCATCTTGCGGATAAAAAAGTACCGGAAATCGATGCTCTTTTGCACATAGGGATTCGGCGCCTGCTCATGCGGCAGCAAAATATTCAGCCCGTAACTTATTCCCCCGGCCTCAAATGCCCCGCGATTGGCCGCTTCCATAATCCCCGGTCCCCCACCGGTCAACGTCGCGAAACCAGCCCGCGCCAACTCTCCGCCTACCGCCCGCGCCAACTGGTAGTAACGATGATCCTCCTTGAACCGGGCCGAGCCAAAAACGGTAACGGCAGGTCCCAATTGGCTCAGTCCCTTAAAGCCCTTGATGAATTCATTCTGAATTCGATCCAGCCGTGCGATCTCTTTCTCACGGCTCCGGACCTCCGTCAAAAACGACGCCTCTTCTCCGGCTGCGCCCTTCTTGGGCAACTCATAACCCGACGACTCAACATGGCTCCAATACTCCTTCCAATGCTGTTCCCAGTCGTCGTTCGCCGCCGTCTCCAGCTTCGTGGAGGGGACGGCCTTCTTCGTGCTGACTTTCATCCGCGAATTTTGTCTCCTTGGACGAAGCCATGATGCAACCCGAAGCCGCCGGACTCAAAAAAACGGGCCGTCCCAGGAAACCCGTCGCTCTTCGAAGGCTTCAAACGCAATACAGAAATGGTTGTCCTGCCGTACTACCGCCAAGCCCTTCCTCTTCTGCTATCCGTTGCGCTCTCCGCCGCCCCTGTCACACTCGACATCCCCTTCGTCCGCCAATCCGGAGCCGGCTGCGGCTGGGCTTCCGTTGCCATGGTGATGCAGTATTGGGTCCGGCAGCAACCCGGCCTCGACCCCCTCGCCGCCGCCACCGAGCGAATCGAGAAGGATCTCACCCCCACTCGCCGCGGCCTCACCGGCGCACAACTCAAGCAATACTTCGAAGCCCACGGCTTCTCGGCCTATGCCTTCACCGGTGACCTCACCGACCTGGAACGCCACACAGCAAAAGGCCGCCCCATCATCGTCTGTCTCGCCGTAAAAGGAACCGGCGCACCGCTCCACTATGCCGTCGTCGCCGGAGCCACGCCACGCTCGGTAATACTCAACGACCCCGCGCGCGGCAAGCTCTTCGAAGAGAATCTCGACAGTTTCTCGCAAGCGTGGAAGGCCGCCGGCAATTGGGCTCTCCTGGCCGTTCCGAAACCGCCGCAATGAAGAACTATCTGGCCTTTTTGGCCGCATCTCTGCCGCTCGCCGCCCAGTCAACAACCGCCGACGCCGCGCTGGCCGATGCCGTCGAAATGGCCCGGCAGAACCGGTTCGCCGAAGCCGGCGCAGCCCTGTCCGCCGCGCAGCGCCAATACCCCTCCGATGCCCGTTTCCTCCTGGAACTGGCCGGCGTTTCCTACCGCCGCAAGAACATGGCGGAGGCCAAGCGCCGCCTTCGCCAAGCCCTCCGTCTCGACCCCGCCAACACCTACGGCAACGAGTTTCTCGCCAGTCTCCATCTCCTCGACGGCAATCTCGAAGCCGCACTCCTGCGCTGGAATCGAATCGGCAAACCCTTGCTGCAACAAGTGGTCTTCGATCCCATTCCCGCCATCCCTCCCACTCTGCTCCACCGCGCCATCACCTTCTCTGGAGGCCAGATCCTCACTCGGCATCGTCTCCATGCCACCGAACGGAACCTCGACCTCCTAAACCTCTTCACCCGCCGCCAACTCGACCTCGCTCCCACAGCCAATAGCCGCTACAGCGCCACTTACCGTCTACTGCCCGCACCGCAACTCCTCCGCGGCCGATGGGCCACACTCCTCACCCTCGCGCGCGGCCTCCCCTATCGGGCCATCGCACTCGAACGGACTAACCTCGGCAACCGCGCCTGGAACGCACACGCGCTTTACCGCTGGGATGCTCAGAAACGCAGGGTGGCGTTCGATCTCTCCGGCCCCATCCACAACAACCCCAGCCAGCGGTTCCAAATCGCCCTCGACGGCCGCGACGAATCCTGGGACCTCTCCGCTTTCCCCACACACATTCGCCTCCGCAAAGCCGCCGCCGATCTCGGCGCCGCATTCCTCCTCCGGGAACGCATAACCTGGACCACAAGCATTCGCACCACGCACCGCTCCATCAGCGAAAAAACGTTCGATTCCGGCTGGTCCTTCGAACAGCGCAATCAGTTCGATCTACCCGTCCTCTCCCTTTCCGAAAACCGCCTCCGGGTCAATGTAACCGCAGCCCTGCGCACCGGACGTTTCCTGACCCAGCGCAACGGGCGCCGCATCCTCGGCGGCGACTCCGCCATCACCGCCAATTGGCTCCCCCAAGCCAAAGGCGACGATTGGGAAGTCCGCGCTGCCCTCTACGCCGGCACAATATCGGGAGTCCCCTTCGACGAATTCTTCCAACTCGGTATGGAACGCGACAGCCCCTACTGGATCCGCGGTGTCGCCGGCACTCGCAACGGCCGCAAAGGCGCCGGACCCATTGGCTCCACTTTCGTTCTCATCCAGTCCGGCTTTGACCGAACGGTCTTCCACGTCCCATTTCTTCGCGTGAAGGCCGGCCCCTTCTTCGACACCGGCCGTACCAGCGGCTTTACAAATCCACAATGGCACTCCGGAACAGGTGTTCAAGTTCGCATCCTGGCCGGAGGGGGCCTCGCCTGGTCGGTAATCGCCGGACGCGACCTCCGCCGCGGGGAAATGACCTACTACTCCACCGTTTCCCGATTCTTCTAACTAATCGTCGTTCATGACAGCGAGAACAATCAAAATCACGACCACCAGCCCAATCAGCGCCAGCAAACCAACGATAAAGCCACCCTCCACCTCCTGCTCCGCCGTCCGCGCTTTCTGCGCCAATTGATCGAGTTCCTGATCGCTCAACGACGAAATCGCCAACCGAACCTGTGCCGGGCTCACCTTGGACTTGTTCAGCGCTTCCTGCGCCTGCGGCAGCGAGAAGACCCGCTCCACATCTTTCAAATTCTGCGCACGAGCGGTCATCGAAGCCTGCGCGGCCTGTTGCAGCTCGGCCAGCGGAACGATATGCGGTTCGGCAGCCATCCCCGCCGGCGCCGTTGAAGTATACGAGAAAACCGCCATCGCCGTCGTCATCGCGATGGACTGATAAGGACGTAATGTCATCGAACCTCCCCTACTGGGATACGAATCCCAGCGCACCTGTTACAAATTTCGATTTTTACGGTAACAGCGAAATTATTGATTCTTCACTTATTCCATGATTGCAGAAATACAAGACCGCATAAATAATTGAACATATTACCCTTATCGGTATTTTCAAACGCTACCGATCCCGCCACCATAGAGGGTAATGACTGCCCCTTCCCTACGATCCCTCCCCCTGTGGTTAATGGCATCGGCCCTTTGCTTCGGCCAGGTGCAAACCATCAGCGGCAATGTCAGCGATAGCAGTGCCGCCGCCATTCCGGGCGCCGCCATCGCACTGCGCAACACCGGAACCAACGTCATCACAAACACCACATCTAACGATGTCGGTGCCTACCGCGCAGTCGGCCTCCTCGCCGGAACCTACGAAATTACCTTCTCCCGCCCGCAGTTCAAAACCGTCGTCCGAAAAGACGTCGTCCTCCAAATCGCCGACGACCTCCGCATCGACGTCACACTGCCCACCGGCGAAGCCCGCGACTCCATCGTCGTCACCGAAACCACGCCCCTCACGCAGCTCGACTCCCCCACTGTCTCAACCGTCGTCAATGAACGATCCATTCAAGATCTCCCCTCCGACGGACGCCAGTTGCAGAACCTCGCCCTCATCATTCCCGGCGTTAGCGGCGGTTGGAACGTGTCCACAGCCGCCAACCGCTACGGCAAGGCCCGCGAGAACACCGAAGGCGCCTTCAGCATCAACGGTTCCCGCTCCCGCTCAAACAACTTCGTCCTCGACGGCATGCCGATGAACGTCCAGCAGTACAGCGTCATCAACTTCGAACCCTCCAATGAAGCGGTCAGCCAGTTTGTCGTGCAAAGCGAGCTACCCGCCGCCGAATACGGCCACACCATGGGCGGCCAGGTCAGCATCGTTACTCGCTCCGGCTCCAACAAATTCCATGGCTCCGCCTACGAATTTTTCCGCAACGATGCCCTGAACGCCAATACCACCTTCAATAACACGGCCGGCCTGCCCCGGGGCATCGTCCGCCACAACCAGTTCGGCGGCAGCATCGGCGGCCGGCTCTACAAAGACAAGCACTTCTTCTTCGGCAACACCGAATACCTCCGCAACAAAGAGGCCTCCGAAACCCGTACCTCCTGGGTGCCCACCGCCAGCCAGGCTCAAGGCCAGATTCCCTACACCGACGCCTCCGGCCAGTCCCGCGTTTTGGACCTCTCCAATCGCATCACGCCCCTTAGTGCGAAACTGCTCCAGATGTACCCGGCGCCCAATGCCACTCTGCCGGGAGGTAACTACGTCGCCGGCCTTGCCATCGCGCTCAATGACTATCAGTACTCCGTCCGCACGGATCATCACCTATCCGAGAAAGACGTCGTCACGGTCCGCGTCTCCTGGAGCCTGAACGATCAGACCTATATCATCGACCGCTTCGGCGGCCCTTATATCCCCGGGTTCACACTGCCTAACCCCGAACGCACCACCAACGGCACCCTCGGCTACCTACGGACGTTCTCGCCGGCCGTGGTGAACCAGTTCCGCATGGGCGTCAACCGCTACGGTAACGATCTGGCGAACGGCGACCAGCGCAATGCCACCGAATTTGGAATTCCCCATGGCTCTTCAGCCAACGGCATCCCGACCCTCACCATGACAGCCGGCGGCCTGGCCGACCTTGGCGGCCTCTCCTGGTACAACCGCGAACAGAACGAAACCAATATCTTTTTCTCCGACGTAATCACCGTGCTGAAGGGCTCACATTCCATTAAAGTCGGCGGCGACTACCTCATGCACCACTTCAACACGCGCGGCGCAGGCAACCAGCGCGGAACCATCTTCTTCGACGGCTCCCGGAACACGCTGATTCCGAAGACTCCCGCCAACCTGCTGGCCAACACGCTCACGGATCTCCTGCTCGGAACCCCCTATCAGGCCACAATCACAACGGGCCAGTTCGGCCGCGGTTATCGTCAGAACAGCTTCGCCTTCTTCCTGCAGGACTCATGGCGCGTCGGCCGCCGCCTGACGTTCGACTACGGCGTCCGTTACGACTACAGCGCGCCCTACACGGAGACCAACAACAAGCTGGCCAACTTCATCCCGGGACAGGGTCTGGTCACAGCCGGTGGAACAGGTTGGAACGGATTCTACGCCCCCGACCGCAACAACTTCGGCCCCCGCTTCGGCTTCGTATTCGACGTCACCGGCAAAGGCAAAACGGTCGTGCGTGGCGGCATGGGATGGCTCTATGAGACCTACCTGCAAGCCAGCACCGTGCAGCAGGTGGAAAACAACGCCCCCTTCTCTGCCAGCGCCGTTACCACCGCGCCCACGCCATTTCCGGCCACTGGAAGCGGTCCGGCAACATTGCTCCTCGACCTCCGCGCCGCCGCCGCACCGTCGCGCTCTCTCGCCGCGGTCCCTTACAATCTCCGCAACCCCTACAACCTTCAGTACAGCTTCGATATCCAACAAGCTCTCTCGGAAAGCTGGGTCGCCGAAGTGGCCTACCGCGCTACCCGCGGCGTCCGCCTGCCTTTCAACTACAACATCAATCAGGTCCCGATCGATTCGCTCACCGCTGCGCAGCGCGCCCAAATCGCCGCCGCCATCGGCACTCCCGCCGGAACCGCTCCGGTTGTTGACCCGTTGCGGCCTTACCCGGCCTTCAACGCGATCAACCTGTTTACCAACGAAGCGAATTCCATCTACCACGGCCTGCAGTTCAAACTCGAACGGCGTTTCCACTCCGGCTTGAATCTCCTCATGGGCTACACCTGGTCCAAGTCCATCGACGACGCCACAGACTTCGGCTCCGGCGATTCCAGCGAACGCGTCATGAACAGCTTCAACCGCAAGCTACAGCGCGGCGTCTCCAGCTTCGACATTCCGCACCGCTTCACCGCTGCCTTCAACTACAACCTCCCCGGGCCCGCGGGCCCTTGGAGGCCCGTCTTTGGCGACTGGAAGCTGAACGGCAACATCACCATCCAATCCGGCCAGCCCTTTACTCCGTACACTAGCGCGTCCGATCCTTACAGAAACGAGAGCTTCAACCGGCTCAATGTCGTGGGTGATCCCAACTCCGGCGTCCCCGATGGCCGCGCCTATAACCCGGCTGCCTTCGTCCTCCCTGCGATCGGTACCTTCGGCAACAGCGGCCGGAACATCGTCCGCGGCGATACCTTCAATAACTTCAACCTCTCGCTCTTCAAGGACATTCGAACTTCGGAAACAACCAGAATCCAGTTACGATTCGAATCCACCAACGCGTTCAACACGGTGAACTTCCAGGGACCGGCCACTAACCAGTCGTCCAATCCCGGAGCCTTCATCGCGGTCTCCGCTCCGCGCATGCTGCAGCTCGGCGCCAAGTTCAGCTTTTAGCGAAACGCCGCGCCGAATTCTCGGCGAACTGTAGCGACACGGCCTGCCCCGGCGAAAGCTCCGGCAGGCCGTGCCTGCTTTCCACGGTCGTATTCGAATGCTCTAAGCGCACCGTGGTCGCTACCACCGTCCCCAAATCGGCGCTCGACTCAACCACTCCCGGCAAGCCCGATCCGCCTTCCGCGCCAATCTGAATCGACTCCGGCCGTACCGCGCTCCAATACTCCCCGCCATCGATCAGCTGCCACCCAAAGAAACGAGCCGCTTCCAGGCTCTCCGGATGCTCGTAGAACTCCCGCAGCGAACCCATCTGCAAAATCCGTCCCCGGTCCATGAACGCAATCCTGTGAGCCACTGCCGCCGCCTCATGTTGATCATGCGTCACGAAAATCGAAGTCAGTTTCAGCCGCCGTTGAATACCCGCAACAAGGCTCCGTATCTCCACGCGCAAGTTCTCATCCAGCGCCGCGAACGGCTCGTCCAACAGCAGAAGGTCCGGATCGTTCACCAGCGCCCGGGCGAGCGATACCCGCTGCTCCTGGCCGCCGGAAAGTTCATTGGGCCGCCGCCCTTCATAACCATCGAGCTTCACCAGGGCTAAGGCCTCCCGCACCCGTTCCTTCGCCGCCGCCTCACCCACGCCCTTCAGTTTCAGACTAAACCCGACGTTTTCGCCAACAGACAAATACGGAAACAACAGCGGCTTCTGAAACACGATCGAGATCCGGCGCCGCTCCGTCGGCTCCGAACTTAAATCGCGTCCATTCAGTTCAATCACGCCCGCATCCGGCCGAAGCAGCCCCGCGATCAACTTCAGAATCGAAGTCTTCCCGCAACCGGACGCCCCCAGCAGTGCGACCATTTCACCGGCCGCAACTTGCAAATCTAACCCGTCCACCACCGGCTCAGCCCCGTATGAGAAACGCAAATCGCGAAGGCGAAGACTCACTGGCGCAGCACCTTTTCGCGCCACTCCTTGTCGAACCGGTTCAAATACTCGGCATCCGGTTCCGTTAAAAAGTGCGCGCGCAGTTCATCGGGTCGCAGAGTCGCTGGACCGCGCGGCTGCGCCAGAACCTGCGCCCTCTGTGCTTCGGTCAACTGCTCCAGCCGGTGCGGCGATCCCGAATCCATTGCCCTCGCCATGGACAACGCGCTTTCAAACGACATCAACTCGTTAATGGTCACCATCGCGGCCGCTGGGTTATCCGAATTGAAGGCGATAGCCAGGTAACTGTAGTTACCCAATGTTCCCGAATCCCACACAAACGTCCGCACCGTCGCAGGTAACTGTCCGCGCGAGATAGCCAGCGATGCGAACGACGGGCTATAACTCATCGCATAATCCACCTCTTTGTTGGCAAACAGCCGGGCGAGTTCCGCGCCGCTCGGAGGATAGGTCTCACCCTTCCGCCATAAGTACGGCTTGATCGCATTCAAATAGGCAAAAGCTGCCGTCGATGCCATCCGGTACAGCCCTTCATCGAACCCCTTCCAGAACCGCGGATCCTGTTTCCCCGCCCACAGCAGTACATGCCGCAGAAACGCCGATCCCGCAAAATCCGGCGGAGCGATATAAGTGAACCGCCCCGGATTGGCTTGCACCCACGCCTTCATCGCATCGAACGTCAACGGCGGCGACTGAACCCGAGCCGTGTCGTACGCAATTACGAACTGCGCCTTCTGCCACGGAACTTCCATTCCCTCAATCGGCGTTCCGAAATCCCGTTCCGACGCCGCCTCAGCGTAAAGCCGCATGTTCGGCAGTTTGGCGCTGAACGGCCCCCACAACGCTTTCCCCTGCTTCGCCGCGCGGAAGTTCTCGCCGTTAATCCAAATAACGTCAAAGGACCCGCCCGCCGTTTTTCCCGCACTCTTCTCATTCAGCAGTTTATTGACGCCCTCTACCGTATCTCCCAACGGTACGATCCGCAGCGTGATGCCATATCGCGATTTCAGCGCATCCCCAATTTCCGTCCGTATCACCCTGTTGCGGTCTTGATCTCCGGCCCACATCGCAAAGCCAACCTCCGCGCCGCGTGCCTTCTCCAAAATCTGCTCCCAGGTCAAATCCTTCATCTCGTCAGCCGATGGCGCCTTCGAAGCCTGCTCCCCGCAGCTCCCCAGTAACAACGACGCAAAGACAACGTATCTAAGTCTCATAGCGCAAATGGCGAGCAACCGAACTGAACACGACCACCGCGGGTATCAGAAACACCAGGCAAAGCGCCGCGGCAATCGCCGGATCTCCGCCATTTTGAAACGCAACGACCGTCAACGGCAGCGTCAAGGTGCGCCCGCCCCCAATCAGCAGCGTCAGCATATATTGGCTCCACGAAATCAGAAACGCAAACGATGCCGCCACTGCCAGCCCCGGCGCGATCGCCGGCAACGTCACTCGCCGGAATACCGCCATTGGCCGCGCGCCCAAAGTCCGCGCCACCGCTTCCAAATCGGGATCCAGCCGCGTAAAGCTCCCCGTTAGCATCAATATCGCGTAAGGCACCGCCGGGATCAGATGCGCCAGCATCACGCCCGGAACGGTTTCCGCCAATCCCGCTCGTAGAAACATGGCGTGCAACCCCATCGCTGCCGCAAACGGCGGGGACAACACCGGCAGCAGCAGCAGGAAGAACACCAGCCGCTTGCCGGGAAAATTGCGCCACGCCAGCGCGCGGGCCGCCGGCAGCGAAACAACAATCGCCGTTAAAGTTACCGCCGCCGCAATCCCGGCGCTCAGCAGCATCGAATCCAACACCCCGGACTCCCCGGAAAACACATACGACCAAGCATGCAGATCCCACGCTTCCGGCCACATCGCCGGCCAATACCAGTGGCGCGCAAAGGAGTAGGCCGCCAGCAGCCCGACGGGCACCGCCGTCAACAGCGCCAGGAAAACCATCGCGGTCGCTCTCAAAACAGTGTGGGCCTCTCCCCCACCAGGCGGCTCGATAACCGCAGATACAGGAATACCGCCATGGCCGATATCACCGACATCAACACACCCGCCGCGATCGCATCGGGCCGGTCCGCCAAATCATCGCTCATGAACCGCCGCTGCGCCAGCACTCCCAGCATCGCCGGATATGTGCGCCCCAACAGCAGCGGCACTTCAAAAGAACCGAAGAGAAACGCAAAAACAATCAGCGTCGCCGAGATCACCGGCGGCGCAATCATCGGCAGCGTCACATAACGGAACTGCTGCCATCGCGTGGCGCCCAGCGTCGCGGCCACCGCCGTATACTCATCCCCTGCGCGCCGCAGCATCGCCAGCGCCACCAGCGCAACGAACGGCGTCTCCTTCAGCACATAGGTCAGCAAAATACCCGCGCCGTAGCGGTCATGGAAGATCTCCGGGAACTCCGCGGGGACTCTGATCAATCCCATCGCAAAGGCAACCCGAGAAACCAGTCCGCTCTGCCCCACGACATGCAACGCCAGGATAGCCATCGCTAAATGCGGAATCGCAATCGGCGCCTGCAGCAGTACACCGATCAACCGGCTTCCGCGAACGGTGCCCTCCAATACCAGCGCGAGTGCGACCCCAAGAACCATCGATATTGCAGAAGCCGCGCCCGCCCAAATGAACGTAACCAAGATCGATGCCCGGATCTCCGGGTCATGGAACAGCGCGGAATAATGCCTCAAAGTGAACGCATTCTCGCCCGCCGGAGCGAAGAAACCCGCGCTTTGCGCCACAGCGATGCCCAGTCCTCCTCCGAAAAGGAATGCCAGTAGCGCGAGTACCGGCAATAGCGCCAGCACCGCCCCTCGCACTTCGCGCATCTCAGGATTGTATCCTAAACAGAAGGTTATGGTCTCCTCCGAACGAGTAATGCGCTATGCGGACATGTTCTCAGCAATGGGAGCCGAACCGCGCCTCCGGATCATGCAATTGCTCCTGTCCGCGCACCCAACCGGGCTGATTGCCGGAGATATTCAATCCGAACTCGGCATCCCCGCCTCAACCCTCTCTCACCACTTGGACAAATTGAAGAACGAAGAGCTGGTGAAAGTGCGCCGGGACAGTACCTTTCTCTGGTACACCGCCAGCACCGAAGCGCTGCAGGAACTCCTCGGCTTCCTCTACGCCGAATGTTGCACGCGCAATAAGGCCATCCACCCCGAACAGATCGCGCAGTATCAGGGCCATGTGGCCGAAGGAACCGTGGTCGGCGGTGAACTTGCCTCCGTGTCCCTACGAGTCGTGCCGGGCGAATGCACGGTTCCAGGGTGCGAATGTCTGCCTCCTGAAAAACCCGAATGACGGCCGAAAAGGGTCTGGCACAGGAGCAGTTCTTCCACAATCTGGCGGAGCAGCACGAAAGCCGGGAGTTTCTCATGGTCTGGGAATCCGCCCAAACTTCGGTGGTCGTGGGCCGGGGCGCGCGCCTGGCCGAGCAAGTGCGGCTTGACGCCTGCGAAGCCGACGGCGTGCCCGTCCTTCGCCGCTCCTCCGGCGGAGGCTCCGTCGTCCTCGGCCGCGGCTGCCTGAACTACACGCTCATTCTCAACCTCGACCTTCGGCCCCATCTGCGGGACATCGCCGAAAGCTACCGCGGCATCCTTGCCAACATAGCCGGCGCTTCCGGCGTTCCCGGCGCCAATCAACAGGAAAACGATCTCGCAATCGGCGAATTCAAATTCGGCGGTTGCGCCCAGCGCCGCCTGCGCCGCACCGTCCTGCATCACGGCACGCTCCTTTACCAATTCGCCCTCGGCGCCGTCGATCGCTACCTCCTCGAACCGTCCCGCCAACCCCGCTATCGAAACCACCGCCGGCACACCGAATTCCTCACCAACGCCCCCATCAGCGTCGAACACTTTCAATCGCGGCTCCAAGCCCTGTACCCCGAAGCGGAACTCGTCTCATGAACCGTTCCGCCTACCTCGATTGCGCCGCCACCACCCCGCCCGACCCCCGCGTCGTGGAATTGATTCACCGAACCCTCACCGAGGAATTCGGAAACCCCGGCAGCCGCACCCACGAGTACGGAGACGCCGCCCGCCGCGCCGTTGAACGCGCCCGCGATCAGGTCGCAAGCGTTATCGGCGCCCGCCGTAGCGCCGTTATTTTCACCAGCGGCGCCACCGAAGCCAACAACCTCGCAATCTTTGGCACCGCGCCCCGCCACATCGTTACCACTCAAATCGAACACCCCTCGGTGCTCGAACCCATCGTCGAGCTCGAATCCCGCGGCTGCGCAGTGACCAGAATCGCCCCGGGCGCCGGCGGTTTCGTAGACGCCGAAGACGTTCTCGGCGCCATTCGCCCGGAAACCGATCTCATCAGCATCATGTTCGTTAACAACGAAACAGGCGTTATCCAACCCATTGAACAAATCGCCGAAGCGCTCATACAATTCCCGCAAATTCGCCTGCACGTCGACGCCGCCCAAGGCTTTGCAAAACTTCTGCCACAACTTCGCCACCCCCGCATCGACTACCTCGGCCTTAGCGCCCACAAAATCGGCGGTCCCCAAGGCGTCGGAGCGCTAATCGCTCAGCGCCAGCGCGAACCCGGCGGCCCGCCAAAACTCCGGCCCATCACCTTCGGCGGAGGCCAGGAATCCGGTCTTCGGCCCGGCACACTGCCAGCCCATCTGATAGCCGGATTCGGACTCGCCGCCGAACTTGCCGTAAACGAAAGCCACGAACGCCTCACAGCCGCGCAATCCTGGAAACAATCCGCAATTGCCGCCTTTCCTTCTGCCCAAATTCACGGCGACCCCATGCACGCCTCCCCATTTATCCTCAACCTCGCCTTTCCCGGCCAATCGAACGAAGAAGTCATCGACGCCTGGACCGGCATCGCCGCCGTATCGAACGGCGCCGCTTGTGCCTCAAACCGCGTCCACTGCAGCTACGTCCTCCACGCGATGGGCATTCCCGACCAACAAGCCGCCGGCGCCATCCGCCTCTCCTGGTACCCCCGCTCTCTGGCCGAGCCGCTCCCCGATTTCCAACAAATGGCGGAGGCCGTGAATGCCCGAATCGCGTAACGGGACCATCTACTACAAGCGCTCCCGCTTCCTCACCCATCTGCCCGTAGGCCATCTCTACACCCGCTCCCACTATTGGCTCGCCGAAGTGGAAAAAGGAACGTGGCGCATCGGCATGACCCGGTTCGCCAGCCGCATGCTGGGTGACATCGTCGAATTCGGCTTCAACGCCAAACCCGGCGAGACGGTCACGGTCGGCCAGCCCATCGGCTGGCTGGAGGGATTCAAGGCCATCAGCGACATTTACTGCGTCGGCGATGGCGCCTTTCACCGCCAGAACCCCGCGCTTGACCAGGACATAACGCTTCTCGACACAAAACCGTATGCCGAAGGCTGGCTCTATGAAATACTGGGGAACCCTGAGCCGCAGGCGATGGACGTTAACAACTACATCGCGATTCTAGATGAAACTATCGATAGAATGTTAGGGAGCCGGCACGACCACAAGGAGCCTAATGGATAAAGCGCGGTACATCATGATCGGCGGTTTTCTCGGTGCGGGTAAGACCACTGCGGTGCTCGCCTTGGCGCGCCACCTTCGGGCGGCCGGCAAGCGCCCCGGATTGATTACCAACGACCAAAGCTTCGGCCTCGTAGACACCGCCATGCTCAGCTCCAACGGATTTGACGTCGAAGAGATCGGCGGGGGCTGTTTCTGCTGCCGCTTTAACTCTCTCGTCGAAGCCTCCGAGAACCTTTCCAAGGAATCCCGTCCCGACGCGTTCGTCGCCGAACCCGTCGGAAGCTGCACCGATCTCCGCGCCGCCGTCAGCTATCCCCTCCGCCGCATCTACGGCAATGATTTTGAAGTCGCCCCGTTGAGCGTTCTCGTCGATCCCGTCCGCGCCGAACGCATGCTCGGTCTCACCGAAGGCCGCGCCTTTGCGCCCAAGGTTCACTACGTCTACGACAAGCAGTTGGAAGAGGCCGACGCGATCGTCATCAACAAAGCCGACACCATCGACGCCAGTCGCCTCGAACGTCTTCAAACCGCCCTAAAAAATCGCTACCCCCACGCCGCCCAGTTCGTCGTCTCCGCCCGCAACGGCCACGGTCTCCCCGCCTGGTTTGACTATGTGCTCACGGAATCCAGCGGCTCCCAAACGGCCCCCGAAGTCGACTATCAGGTCTACGCCGAAGGCGAAGCGCTGCTGGGCTGGCTCAACGCCACCGTACAGCTAAGCGGCCCCGAATTCGACGGCAACGCCTTCCTGCAGTCCCTCGCCGCCCGTCTGAAAACCGGCATGGTCTCTGGCGAAATCGCCCACCTTAAGATGACCCTCTCCCCCGACCAGGGAAACGACATCGCCGTCATCAACCTCGTTCGCAACGATACATCGGCCGAACTCTCGCACCGCCTCCAGGCCCCACTGGAATCCGGTGAGCTGATCCTGAACCTCCGCGCCGAGGAAGACCCTGAACTATTGTGGGAACTCGCCCAGCAGGCCCTCAAGGACACCGCCGCCGAGTATTCCATCCACTCCTCCCTCGTCCAGCAGGAACACTTCCGTCCGGCGCCGCCGAACCCAACATACCGCATGGCCCTGGCATGAGCCGACTGGTCTATTGCAACTGTTCCTTTGCCAAAGTGCTCCCGCCCGACGTCAAGTCGCAGGTGCTGGAAGGGCTCGCCGCCTCCGGCCGCGCATTCGACGCCGTGCCCGATCTCTGCGAAATGTCCGCTCGCAAAGATCCCGCCCTTGTCCAAATTGCACAAGGCGACGTGACCATCGCCGCCTGCTTTCCCCGCGCCGTCCGCTGGCTTTTCTCCGCCGCTTCGGCCCCGCTCGACCCCGAGCGTTCGAAAATCCTCAACATGCGTACGGAGTCCGCCCAATCCGTGCTCGAGGCGATAGGACAATTGGAAGGATGAGCTTTCGCGTAATCCTCTACGAGGGCGAAGGAGCGGCGCCGCTGGAAAACAGCGAGCGCGCCGCCGTCTTGCGCGCGCTCCTCGATAAAGGTCACAGCGTCTCTTCCGTTCGAAGCGGCGGCGCCGTCGCCGAGCCTGGCACGAATGCCAAACTCCTCGTTCTAGCGCGATTCAACGGCGGGCGCCCCGCCGATCAACTCGACGCCGACGTCACCCTCGTCTTCAACGAAATCGCCGGGCTGGATCCCGCCGCCATCATCGCCCTCGCCGAACAGCAGCGCACGGCGGCCGCCGCACCCGAACCCGGGAAATGGAAGCCCTGGTTCCCTGTCATCGACTACTCGCGCTGCACCAACTGCATGCAGTGCTTGAGCTTCTGCCTCTTCGAAGTCTATGGGGTCTCCAAGGAAAACAAGATCCAGGTGCAGAACGAGTCAAACTGCAAAACCGAGTGCCCCGCCTGTTCCCGCGTCTGCCCCGAAGTGGCCATTCTCTTCCCCAAATACCGCCACAGCCCCATTAATGGTGACGAAGTCGGCGCCGACGACCTCCGCCGCGAAGCGATGAAAGTAGATATTTCCGCCCTCCTTGGCGGCGATATCTACGCCGCCCTCCGCGACCGTTCGGCCAAATCAAAATCCCGATTCTCCAAGGAGCGCGACGAAGAACGCGCCCTCAAGGAGCGCCAAAACTGCCTCATAAAACTCACGAAGGACGCAGGCATCCCGCCCGAAGTCCTCGCGGCACTCCCCAGCCCCGACGAGATCCTCGCCAAAGCTGAAGCCGCCAAACAGCGCGCGCAAACCGCGCTGGAAAGGGTGGCCGCCGAATCATGATCTACCAGTTTGGAAAGCGCATGCTGACGGAAGTGGATCCCCGGCTCCTGGGCAAAATCGCCTGGAACTTCGGCGTTAAGGGCGTTCGCTCCGTCGAATACTACAAGCGGCGCTTGAAGCGGGGCGAACACTTCCCGCCGTTCCTCTTTATCTCCGTTATCTCCAGTTGCCAGCTCCGCTGCCAGGGCTGCTGGGTCGATGTCGACAAGCCCGCCAAGATGATCGCCATCGACGATCTCAACCGCGTCATCAACGACGCCAAGAAACACGGCAACTCTTACTTCGGCATCCTCGGCGGCGAGCCCTTCCTCTACCCCCATCTCATCGAGCTCTTCGAAACGCACCCGGACTGCTACTTCCAGGTCTTCACCAACGGGCAGATGATTACCGACGAAATGGCCAAGGAACTCCGCCGCGTCGGCAACGTCACGCCCCTCATCAGCATTGAAGGCAGCGAAATCGTCAGCGACGAGCGTCGCGGCCGGCTTAACGTCCTCAACCGTACCCTTGCCGGCCTCGAAAACTGCCGCCGCAACAAGCTCATCACCGGCGTCGCCACCAGCGTCTGCAAAACGAATCTCGACCTCGTCAACGAGGCTTGGCTCCGCCGCCTTATCGAACTCGGCGTCCATTACGCCTGGTTCCATACGTACCGTGTCGTCGGCCCCAAACCCGCAACCCATCTAGCCTTAACAGCCGACGAAGTCCTCGGCATCCGTAAATTCGCCGTCCAAATGCGGGCCAAGCTCCCCATCGCCATCGTCGACGCCTACTGGGACGACAAAGGCGAGGCCCTCTGCCCCATGGCCACCGGCGTCAGCCACCACATCGGTCCCGCGGGCGACATCGAGCCCTGCCCCATCATTCAATTCGCCACCGATAACATTCAGGACAAGCGCGGCGTCTATGAATTGATGAACGGCTCGGAATTTCTCCGCGACTTCCGCGAAACGGCAGCCAAGGCAACCCGCGGCTGTATTGTCCTGGAACGCCCGGACCTCGTGCAAGAACTCGTAGCCCGTCACGGCGCCCGCGACACCACCCAGCGCGGAACCGCCCTGGTCGAAATCCAGGCGCTGGAACCGCGCACCAGCCAGCACAATCCCGACAACGTCATTCCCGAAGAACACTGGGCCTACCGTTTCGCCAAAAAGCACTGGTTCTTCGGATTCGGAGCCTACACTTAAGATGACGCCGCTTCTCCCCATACTCACGCTTCCCAAAGCGGTGCCCACGCTCCCGGCGCGCGCGCCGCAGGCGAATATTCCTCAAACTTATCCCGAGCGCGAAGCCATGCGCGTTATGGTCCAGCGATACGTCGCCGCCAACCGCGATCAGCTCGTCCCTCCCCTCGTCCTGGGTGAGCTGCGCACCTTCGCCGAAGATCTCATCGCCCGCGCCGGTGTCGACACCAAATACACGGACTATGCCGGCGTCCTCCTCAACAACGAAATCTGGCGCGACCACCTCGCCTCCATTCCTTTCGAACGCCGCCTGCTCCTGCTGCCTAAGTGTCTCCGCGTCGAGGACCGCTGCCCCGCCCCGTTCGATGAGTTCGGGCTCCTCTGCAAACAGTGCGGCCTCTGCTCCATTCAGGACCTGCAGGAAGAAGCCGAAAAACTCGGTTACGCCGTACTCGTCGCCGAAGGCTCCGCGCTCGTCATGGCTATGATCCAGACGGGCAAGATCGACGCCCTCGTCGGCGTAAGCTGCTTGAGCGTTCTCGAACGCGCATTCCCCTACATGGAAGCCGCCGCCATTCCCGGCGTGGCCATTCCCCTGCTTCAAGACGATTGCAAGGACACCGGTGTCGATGTCGACTGGGTCTGGGAAGTCCTCCATCTTACAAGCGACGACCGCACGCACCGCCTGGATCTCGAGGCGTTGAAGGAAGAAGTCCGCGGCTGGTTCTCCGCGGCGTCACTCGATCAACTCCTGGGGAAACCCGCCAGCCGCACCGAAGAAATTGCCCGCGAATGGCTGCTCTCCGACGGAAAACGATGGCGCCCATTCCTCACCGCCTGCACTTACAAGGCGCTCGCCGCTGACCCGGAGGCCCCGCTTCCAGCCGATCTCAGGCTGGCCGCCATCGCCGTCGAGTGCTTCCACAAAGCGTCACTCGTCCATGACGACATTGAGGACAACGACGCCGAACGCTACGGCAAACGCACTCTTCACACCGAACACGGCATCCCCATCGCGCTCAACGTCGGCGACCTCCTCCTCGGCGAAGGTTACCGCTTACTCGCCACCGTGGATGTACCCGCCCAAGTCCGCGCGGATATGATTCGCGCGGCAGCCCAAGGTCAGCGCGAACTCTGCCTCGGCCAGGGCGCCGAGCTCAATTGGGTCCGTAATCCCGAGCCGCTTCGCATGGAAGAAGTGCTGCAGATCTTCCGGCAAAAGACGTCACCTGCCTTCGAAGTAGCCTTACAAGTCGGAGCCCTCTACGCCGGCGCCGGAGAGCAATACGCGAGCGCCCTGCACGCCTATTCCGAAGCCATTGGCATTGCCTACCAGATCCGCGACGACCTCGATGATTTGGCCGATTCTACCGACATCGCCGCCATGCGCCCGTCTCTCCCGATGGCCATCGCCCTAGAGCGTGCCAAAGGCCCAGCCAAGGAAACGCTCGAACGCTACTGGCGCCGCCAAGCCACAGATGCAGACGTGTCCGCGATTACAAAGTCGGTATCAGACTCCAATGCCGCCGACCGCTGCCGCGGCCTGCTGGAATCGTACAAAGAGGAAGCCGTTCGAGGGCTCGCCGGCCTCGATAATTCCAGCATCAAGGGCCTTCTCCGCCGCGTCGTCGGCAAAATATTCAGCGTTGAAATCAAGGGGTGGTGCAGTGAGTTTGAGGCTCGAAATGCTGCAGGTGGCGAGACTGTCACCCAAGCTCCTCGGTGATTCCACAGACCTGATCCTCGGGTTCCTAAAGCGTGAACAACGCGACGGCGCATTCCTCGATCGATCCGGCCAACCCGACCTCTACTACACCGTCTTCGGCCTCGAATGTCTCCGCGCGCTTTCGGCCCCCATTGACCCCTCCGTCACCGGGTACCTCGAAACTTTCGGCGCCGGTGACGGCCTCGATCTGGTCCATCTCTCCTCGCTCATCCGCTGTTGGGCCAATGTCGTTCGCGGCAACATTCCCAACTCCACCGGGCTTGCCCAAAACCTCGAAAAGTTCGAACCCGCCACGGTCTACAACTACTTCCTCACGATGGGGGCCTGCCAGGACCTCGGCCTCCCGATTAAACACAACGCCATCCTACAATCCCTTCAAGCCGCCGACGGCGCTTACGCCAATCAACCCGGAGCGCCCACTGGCCTCACTTCCGCCACCGCGGCCGCCATCGGCATTTTCCGGCAACTGCAACAGCCCATTCCCACCAATCTCCGTCAGTGGCTGCTCGAGCGCCATCACCCCACCGGCGGCTTCCTCGCCGCGCCCATGGCCCCGATTCCCGATCTGCTATCCACTGCCACGGCGCTCCACGCCCTCGTGAGCATTGGCGCATCCATCGAACCCATCCGCGAAACGACCCTCGACTATATCGATACACTCTGGACGACTCGCGGCGGATTCCTCGGCAGTTGGGCCGACGAAACCCTCGACCCCGAGTACACTTTCTATGGACTCCTCTCCCTCGGATACCTTAGCCTCTAAGACCATCCGGCGCCTCCTTTCCCTCCGCAACGAACAAGGCGTTTGGGAAGGCCATCTCTCTAGCAGCGCACTTTCAACCGCCACCGCCGTCATCGCCCTCAAATCCTATGGGCAGTACGACGATCTCGTTCAACGCGGCATCCAATGGCTGGAACAGAATCAAAACACCGACGGCGGCTGGGGCGACACCGTCCAGTGCATCAGCAACATCAGCACCACCGCTCTATGCTGGGCCGCACTCCCCGATGGGCCCTCCGCCGCCCGCGCCGAGCAATGGTTGCCCGTCCCACTGCCAAAGGCCATCGAACGCCGCTACGGCAAGGACCGGACGTTTTCCGTTCCCATTCTCACGGCGCTCACCATCGGCGGCCGCCTCGGTGCCGACGGCTGGAGCAAAGTCCCCCAACTCCCGTTCGAACTCGCAGCGTGCCCTCACCAGTGGTTCCAATGGCTGCGACTCCCCGTCGTTAGCTACGCCCTCCCCGCCCTCATCGCCATCGGACTCGCCCGCCATCGCAATCGCCCGGTTTTCGGCCTGACAACCTTCCGCAACGCTCTCACGACGCGCGTTCTCAAAATTCTCACCAACATCCAACCGTCAAACGGCGGATTCCTCGAAGCCACCCCGCTTACTAGCTTCGTCGCCATGAGCCTTATCGCCGCCGGCCTCCGCAACCATCCGGTGACCGAGAAATGCATCGGCTTCCTCCGCCAATCCATCCGCGAAGACGGAAGCTGGCCCATCGACACGAATCTCTCCACATGGGTCACAACTCTCGCGATCAACGCCCTCGACCCCGCCTTAATCGACAACAAAAAATCTCTAACGAATTGGCTCCTAAAGCAGCAATTCCAAACCGAACATCCCTATACGCATGCAGCCCCCGGAGCTTGGTCCTGGACTAACCTCCCCGGCGCCGTCCCCGACGCTGACGACACTGCCGGCGCCCTCCTGGCGCTCCACCGTCTCGGCGCACGCGATCCGAAAATCGAACGAGGAATCGAATGGCTTCTCGATCTCCAAAACTCCGACGGCGGAATGCCAACCTTTTGCCGAGGCTGGGGCCATCTTCCTTTCGACCGAAGCGGCGCCGATCTTACCGCCCACGCCGTCCGAGCTTGGGTCGCTTGGCGACCCCTCGTCTCCCCAAGACTCCAACAACGCATCGACCGAGCCATCCGAGATTCTCTCCGGTTTTTTGAACATGTTCAAAAATCCGACGGCAGTTGGGTCCCGCTCTGGTTCGGCAGCGAGCATGCCCCTAACGAAGAAAACCGCACGTTCGGAACCGCCCGAGTCGTCATGGCCATTCGCAATCCCAAGGGCATCCAATGGCTCATCGCCGCCCAAAACCCCGATGGCGGCTGGGGCGGAGCGCCCGGCGTCGAATCCTCAATCGAAGAAACCGCCCTCGCCCTCACCGCCATCGTCCACGACGCCCCCGAACCCGTCCTCCAATCCGGTTACAATTGGCTCGCCGCGAAAACCGCCAACGGCACCGAATTCCCGTGCACGCCCATTGGCTTCTATTTCGCCAGCCTCTGGTACTTCGAGGAACTCTACCCCATCATCTTCGCCGCATCAGCTCTGCAGGCGGTCGAGGATCGTCTCAAGCTGCGCGTAGCCGCTCTGTAGGAGGAACGTCCGCGCCCGCCCATAACTCTTCGCGCCCGCCAGGAAGAACCCCGGCTCCCCCGAATCCAAATCCTCTGGCGACACTGCCGGCAGCGACAAACAATCCGTAACCTTCGCCAGCGCCCGCGCCAACCCCGCCGCCCCCTCCGTCGCCGGATCAATTCCGATCGCCAACTCGGAAAGAAACGTCAAATCCGGCCGGTAACCAGTCAAGCCTAAAATGGCATCCACGCGTACCGATCGCCCGCCCGACAACAAGACATCCTGCCCGTCGATGGCTTCGACCGTTGCCCGCCGCTCAACTCTCAACTGCACCGCCAACCGATTGGCTTCTGCCACAACGGCGCGCCGCTCCGGCAACGGATCCGAAGCCACTTCCACGCACGGTTTCCGGTTCAATGATCGGACAGCCCAAATGACTTCGGCTTTCCCGTTCAAAGCAACTAACGCATTCGCAGCCGAATGCCCATGCCCCACCAGCAGCACCGTCTTTCCGTTCAATTCCTCCAACCGGTCCAAATGCCGGTACAACCGCCCGGCCGCGGCCCGCTCCCCTTTGGCGCCCAACGGAATCGGCTGCCCGTAAGTCCCCGAAGCATCGATCACCGCATCCGCTTCAAAGACCGCTTCCCCGGACGGCGTGTCGGCCAGCACTCGAAAACCCCGCTCGCCGCGAATCGGATGCCCGGCATAATCGGACCGCGTCATTCCCGCTCTTCCCACCGCCACAACAGCGTGCCCGCACTTCACCCGGTCTCCAAGCCTCGCCGCATACGGCACCAAGATCTGGTCCGCAAACTCCGGCCCCGTCAAAATCGCATCCCCGCTCAGCGACGTCTCCGCCCCTGGTGGAAGATTCATCGACAATGGCGAAAAGAAACGGGTCGGCCCCCATCGCCGCAGCGACTCTCCCACCGCCACGCCCCGCTCCAGCACCGTAACTTCTAGCCCGCGCCGCAGCGCGCCATGCGCCGCCGCTAAACCCACCGGCCCAGCGCCAATAACTAATACGCTCTTACGCCTTCCGGGCAATCGTGTTCAACGTCTGCGACCAGTGCGCAATCGTTCCCCCGCCGCGAATCACCGCCGCCACGTTCAGCGCCTCGGCCAACTCCTCCGGCGAAATCCCGGCATCGGTGCATGCCGACGCATAGGAGTCAATGCAGTAAGGCTCCTGAATTGCATTCGCCACCGCATAGGCAATCAACTTTTTCGTCTTGCCATCCAGCGCTCCCGGCTCCATCGTGGCTGAGTACCACTTCAGAAACAGCTCGAAAAGCTCCGGATTCGTCTTGGCGATATCGCCAAACCGGGCAAGGTCTTCGGATAAGTAGTAGCTAGGCATTATTCAACTCACACGCTGCAAGCATTCCCGCCGACGGATGGCGCGGGTCGATGGGCCGCAGATCGCAGCCATTCATTTCCTGGCTGATCTGCAATGGGCCATAAGCAAACTCAAGCGGCCGCTTCCACCGCGACCCCTCCGATGGAGGATAAACCCAATACTTTTCGGCCACCATCGAATGGCAGCAGAACACTTGACGGCCCAGTCCGCCCTGCGATTTCACCGGCCACCCGGCGCGCCGCGCCACGGCTGGCGTATCTTCGTAAATCGCGCGAACAATGCCGGACTCTCGCCGCAAATCGATCCCATAGTGGTCGACGAATGGCTTCCCGCCGCGCGGCTCGTCAAGCTGGTCCTCTTCGGCAACCGGAATGGATGAAAAAATCATATTGATCCCGCCCGCAAACGGGAACTTGATATAGCCCGGCCGCTCGTTCTCGGCATGGGTGCCGAGCGCCAGAATCTTCGCCAACGGCAAATCCGCGGTATCGTCCACCTTCACATGGACATGCAAGGATTCCGCCAAACGCATGGCCCCGAAGAACGGAAACGATGGTTCCAGCAGCGAAAGCGCCTCATCAATCTCCGCCTCATTCACCAGCCCAAACCCGCGGAACTCTTCCAATACCGCGCGCCACTTCCATGGATCCAATGCATCCGCCCGCCACGCCGGCATCTTCGAACTTCGATTCCGCAAATACCGGTGCCGCTCGGAAGCCGGCAAGCTCGCCACGCCGCTGGTCCAAACCCCCGTCCGCAGCGGCTCGACGAATACATTGTTGATCTCCATCGCCTCGAGCTTCGCCGCCCATGCCTCGTGGTCATACGCAACCCGCCGAATCTCAATCCGCGGCTCGCCTTCTGCCGGCAAATCAATTAACGCATAGTGAACTGCCGTATCGCCATCATGGTCCGGCTTCCCCGTCACCCCGCAGTTCACCGCAAACCGCCCATCCCCCAGCATCCTTACAAACGGCAATCCCGAATGAGTACAAACAAAACCGCGAACCTGAAAATGGTCCAGCCACGCCTCCAGCCGCATGTCGTCCAGCTCGGCCTCATACAAGAATTCGCTCGTGTATCCGGGGCTCCCATGACAGATCAGCACCCGCCCGCCGGCGAGTTCCACAAATGCATGGTCCGGCCAAGTCGCCAGGAACGCCCGCGCCTCTTCACCCAGCCCGGACGTCGCATGTTCAAACGCCTCGCACCCGATCTTCTCATCCTCAGCCGAGCTATATCCGCACCCGCAACTGGTCGATCCCGCTACCGCCTGCTGCTCATGATTCCCCGCGACAAATATGTCGAATCCATCGCGAATCATAGCCACCACTTCATTGCTATGCGCGCAACAGCCGATCGAATCGCCGTTGAATGCCCGTAGCTCCGCGCCCTGTCCCGCCGCATCATCCAGACACGCCCGCAGCGCCGGAAGATTCCCATACGATCCGCCCATAACCGCTAACTTTTGCATCATGGTCTACCTATCCTAAGCTACCCTACAACCTGCGGCCCATGCAGAAGGAAATTCGTTTCAACGCGCTCGACATGAACTGCGCCGGCGGCACGCCTGGCCTCTGGCTGCACCCCGACGATCGCACCCTCGAATACAACACCCTCGACTACTGGATCGGCCTCGCCAAACTCCTCGAACGCGGCCTGTTCGATTCCCTCTTCATCGCCGACATCTTCGGCATCTACGACGTCTACGGCGGCAATGCCGACGCCGGTATCCGCAACGCCGTCGAATTTCCCGTCAACGATCCATGGCTCCTGGTTCCCGCCATGGCCGCCGCCACAAAAAACCTGTCCTTTGGCATTACCGGCTCCGCGACTTACGAACCGCCCTACAGCTTCGCCCGCCGTGTATCGACCCTGGACCACCTCACCAACGGCCGCCTCGCCTGGAACATCGTCACCGGCTATCTCGATAGCGCCGCCAAAGCCTTCGGGCTCGACCGCCAACTCCCCCACGACGAACGCTACGTCAAAGCGTCCGAATTTATGGACGTGGTCTACAAACTCTGGGAAGGCAGTTGGGAAGACGGCGCCGTCCTCCGCGACAAAGCCAACGGCATTTTCGCCGACCCAAGCAAGGTCCACAAAGTCCATCACGAAGGCAAATACTTCCGCATGGACGCCTACCACCTCTGCGAACCCTCGCCTCAGCGAACCCCGATTCTCTTCCAGGCCGGCTCCTCCAACACCGGCCGTCAATTCGCTGCCCAGCACGCCGAATGTGTTTTCATCGGCGGCGCAAATCCCAAGGTTGCCCGCGCTACTGTCGACGATCTCCGCGGGCGCGCCGCCGCCCTTGGCCGTAATCCCTCCGACCTGAAGATCTTCAGCGCCCTCGTCATCATCGCGGCCGAAACCGACGCCGAAGCCCAGGCCAAGCTCGACAGCTATTACCAGCACGTCCACATGGAAGGCACGCTCGCTCTCATCAGCGGCTACATGGGCATCGACTTCTCAACGAAAGACATCGACGAACCTCTGAAGCTCGACGAAATCAACGCCATCCGCGGCTCGTCCGAAGCCCTCCGCCGCGCCGAACCGAACCGCGTCTGGACCATGCGCGACCTCGTCAATCGCCTCGGCGTCGCCGCCAACAAACCGGTACTCGCCGGGTCGCCGCAAACCGTCGCCGACGGCTTGATCGGCTGGATGGAAGAAGGCGGCCTGGACGGCTTCAACGTCGAATACGTCGTCAGTCCCGGCGACTTCGAAGCCGTCGTCGACCATGTCGTCCCCGAGCTTCAGCGCCGCGGTGTTTACAAGAAACAGTACGCCAAAGGCACTCTGCGTCAAAAACTATACAGCGAGTCCCAGCGCTATCTACCGGACACGCATCCCGGCGCCCAATACCGCCGACTTTGATTCCTACTGCTTCTTCTTCCGCTGCCCGCCGCCGCCTTGCGGCCCCAGCCCGTCCCAGCTAAAGTCCCGCGTCCGCGAGCCCGCCGCCGGCATCTTGTCCCACGCCTCTCGCGTCATCCCGTTCAGGTCGTAAACCACGCGCCCATTGCGGAACGTCAATTCGCAAGTCAGCTTCTGGGTCCCGTCCAGCCGGCTCACCGCCGCATCGACAAACCCGAACTTGCCCTTCTCCATTCGCAGCACTGCAATATCCGCCACCGCGCCAACGGACAGATGCCCCAGATCCTCCCGCTTGATCTGCCTGGCCGGGTTCCACGACGACTTCACAATCACCTGATCCAACGGCATTCCCATCGCCAGAAACTTGTCCATCACATTCAACATGTCCTTCATGCCCCCGCCAGCGCTGCTGCGGTGCAAATCCGTAGAAATGGAATCCGGCAGGAATCCCGCCTTCATCAGCGGCACCGCAATCGCCCAGGCAAAACTCGCACCGCCATGGCCCACATCGAAGTAAATCCCCTTTTGCCGTCCCTGCAACAAAGCCGATGCCGGTCCCTTCGTCGCCGGATCCTGCTCCAGCCGCAGCCCGCTATAGACGTGCGTATAGATATCCCCCTTGCGCAAATACTTCTCAAACAGCTCCTGCAGCGTCCGGTTATTCCTTTGCGCCGATCCGAAATCGATCATCACAGGAATCCCCAACTGCCTGCCCACCGCCGCCGCCCGCTCATAGGGCGCCCAGCCCGCCCCGCTGAAGTGCGCGCTCTTGATCCCGACAATCACGCCTTTGTGCTTGGCAGCCACCTCGGCCGTCGGCGCCACTTCCATGTCTTCCACGTTCTGTTCTATCGACCCGTTCCCCATCCCATTGCCGACAATGTTCAAAAACGAAAGCACCCGCGTGCGCGACCCATCGATAATCCGCGCTTTGAAATCGTCAAAGTTCCTCCATCCCGCCGAGCCGGCATCGGCCACCGTCGTCACGCCGTTGCGCAAACAGTACCCATCCGGAAACAGAGAATTATCGCCGTTCGCATACGAGTTCCGCACCGGTCCCTGATAGACGTGCACATGAATATCCACCAGTCCTGGCGTCACGTACAGCCCGCTGACATCCACGGTCTTCAAAGCCTTCGCCGGATCCAGCTTCGCCGCCACGGCGGCAATCTTGCCATCCTTGATGGCGACATCGCGAACGGCGTTAATCCCGTTCTTGCCGTCAATCACGTGGCCGCCCTTCAGCAGCAGATCGTACTCGGTGTCGTTGATTTGCCCGAAAGCCGCGGTCAGGGAGAAAAAGGAGAGGAAGACGAGAAATCGATGGGATCGGCGCATGAGGTTTCTCTCATAGTAACGCTCTGTAACGATTCCGCCCGTCAACTCACCAGTCAGTTGAATGCCTGACTCCAAATAGGAGGGATCCTATGCGTTTGACACTCATGCCTCGCTGGCCGCTACTGCTTTGTATCGCCGCCGGCGTTTGGGGCGCCTGCCAGGATGGAAAGACGGGGGGCTGCCGGATCAACGGCAAGGCCGGAACCCGGCAGTGCTTCAACGGGAAATGGGGCCCATGCGAGGAAAAAGAGCCTCCCCCACCACCGCCCGTCAGCGGCACAGTATCGCCGAAATACTATGTGCTTTCGGTGATCTACGCACCGCCCGGTACCGCCGGCGGCGGCAGCCAAAGCGCGGTCACGTATGGCAACGGCAGTTCATCGGGAACGAAGGTAACCGCCTCCAGCTCTTTTAAGCAGGGAACCAAAGTTTCCGTGGAAGCCTCCGGCGGAATCCTGGGCGCAGAGAGCAGCGCCGGAGCCAGCTTTGGCGTCTCAAAGACCACGGGGACGACCGACGAACTGGAAATCAAGAAAACCCTTACCACCGAGATCTCCGTCCGGGGCGGGGGCGTTGACGGGATCGATCACGACCGGGACCAGATCTGGCTGTGGCTGAACCCCAAGGTGAAAATGACAATCACCGGGAATAACGTACGGTGGACGGTGCCGCAGGACCAAACGGCGATCATCACTTTCGTGTTCGTTGGCCATCTGAAGAACCCAAGCCAGATGCCGCCGGGCGTCGCACAGCGCCTGCAGGCGGCCGGGATTACTCCAGCGGACTACCCGGACATCCTGCGAGCGAATCCGATGGCCAACAACCCCCTGCTTATCGACAGCAAGCGATATCAATCGTTGTTCACCACCTTCCCCTACCAGCCCCCATTCGCCAAGGGCGATCCCGTAACCACGTTCAGCGCCACGCTCACCAGTTCGTCCGCGCAGTCAACCACGCAAATAGCCGAAAAAGAGTACAAGGTGGGAATGAAGCTATCGGCGGAGGGAGGATTCCCAGGCCTGGCGAAACTGAAGCTGGTGTCCGAATCGGAATGGACCTGGACGAACAAAGGCTCGAACCAGGTATCCAGCGGGACCACCGAAACGGCCAAAGTCACAGTGGGGGGACCGTCCTTCGGCTATACCGGGCCGACCGACATGATGGTCTTCTACGACACCATTTACAAGACGTTTCTGTTCCGCCCCCTGACCGACCCCATTCGTTTTCAAGGCGTGCTGACAAGTACCGGTGGCCGCCCAATAGCGGGCCGGGAAATAGCGATGACATTCAAGGGCCGCACCTACCGTACTATCACCAACGCCCGCGGCGAATACCGCTTCCCGGTGGCGGTCGCCGGCAACGTCGAGTTCCGCACCGGGGCCACCACCCGGCGCACTAACGTGCCGGCCAACCGCCCGAAGTTCGATCTGGAAGTGCAGTAAGCTGCTTCTACGCCGCCGTCACGAACCCGCCGGACAACATCCGCTCTCTCGCCAAACGGGCAAAGAGGGCCAGACCGATACTCTCACTTCGCTCTACGACATCCTGCAGGCAGGCGTGGGCAGTTAGCCGATCCGTCCCCTCGCCACGTTCGACCAGAAAATCGGCGTACCAATACTTGGCGATCGCATGCACCGTCCGGGCGTGATTCGCATTGGTCCACTCGAGCGCCGCCAGATGATGTTCCTCTGCCCGCCGCCACTGCTTTGCACCGGCGGCCGCAATACCGGCTACAGTCCGGACGTGAAAGAACTCGCCGACGAACACGGCCTCCGTTCCCGCAACCTTCTCAGTTTCTTCCAGCAATCGACCTGCTTCCTCCCGATATCCCAAGAGGCTGAATCCCTGGACCAATACCGCCAGCGCTCCCCAACATCCCTGTCCCCGGCTGCAGCCGGGCCGCGGCAGGAACGGAACTGCAGCGCGGAGCGCCGCCAGCGCTCCACGATCACCCGTAACCGCCAACGCTAAACCGAAGAGCGAATCCGCATAGCCTTTCCAAAACGTTTCCGGCGCGTTCATGGACGATTTCAAGAGCGGCAACGCCTCCGCGATGCCGTCGCCGACAATCAGGCATGCGGCAAGAAACGTACGCACGCTGAACACCCAACCGGCTCCGGCATCTTCACCTAGTTTGACGCCCTCTCGCACCGACTGCGTCCCGCCATCCAGGTCGCCCATGGCCGCCCGCGCAACCCCCTGCCACGACTTCCCGATCCAGAGCGTATGCGGGTGCCCAACGCGAATGGCGAACGCCACCGCATCCGGGAGTTCTTTCGATCCTTCCGAAAACTCTCCATTGTGGAAGGCGGCACTGAACTGTATGTAGAAGGTTTCGGCCTGATGCCATAGGTCGCCAATCCGCTCGAAGATCTTCGACGCGTCCTGCGCGAACCGTCTGGCGAGGTTCCATTCCGCCGAATGCAGACGCGTGTGAGCCTCGCAGAGCAGACAAATCGCCCTTGTACGAAGGCTTACTTCCGATTCGGGAATAGCCCGCCAGAGCGAATGAAACTCCAGCGCTTTGTCGATGGCCCCCCGGGCACCAAAATGAGCGCCGCGCTGGGCCAGCAGCAACGACCGCACGTCCAGGGATGGGTTTTGCTCCACCGCTTCCGCACGGTCCAAGAGCCGGCTCACTTCGTCAAAGCGAAGTTTCCACGAGTAGATAAATAACAACTCGAAATTGGCCTGCAGGAACTGTACCGAGTCTCGATGATGCTCAAACAGATCGATCGCGCGAACATACGCGGAGATGGCCTGGTACTCACGGCCAAGGCTCCGAAGCACCCCGGCCCGCATCGTTAGCAGTTCAGCCTCCCGGACGGAGTTTTCGCCCTCGATCAACACCTGCAAGTTATCGAGGAGATGCAGCGTCTCCTCATGGGCAGCCGCCATGGCTGTGCGGCGTGCGGCGTCCTTCAGATAGAGGATTGTTTTTTCCTGGTCGGCCGCCGCCCCCGCCTGGTAGTAGTGATGAGCGAGCGCCGGCACATGGGCGTCAATCGCCGCTGCGTAGACCTGTTCGATCGTTGACGCGATGCGCGCGTGCAGCCGCTGCCGGCGTGGCAGCGACAACGTTTCCGCCAGCGTCTGGCGCACCAGCTCGTGAACGAACTTGTACCTCGTCTCACGGCCGGCGGGCTCGGCAACCACTAAGCGCGCCCGCTCCCCCTCTTCAACCGAGTCCAGGGCGCAATCGGGGCGCGAGGGTTCCAACGCCTCCAGCAGGCGGAGCGGGAAGACCCGGCCGATCACGGCGGCGGTCGTCAAAGTCTTCCGCGCTTCCTCTCCCAACCGTTCCAGCCGGCGGCCCAAAACGAGCCGCACGCCTTCGGGCACCTGCAATTGATCGACGCGCAGTCCCGAGCGAAAGGCGCCGCTCTCGTCGAAGAGCATTCCTTCTTCGGCCAGATGGCGGAAGACCTCTTCGACGAAGAACGGGTTCCCTTCGGTTTCCTCGAACACGACTCGGACCAGCGATGGCGGCACCTTCTGCCCGCTGAGTGCCTCGATCATCTGTTCGACTCCTGCAACAGGCAAGCGCCGCAGTGAGATACGCACCGCCTGCTTCTGGCGAACCATACTCTCCAGCGTTTTGACGAACGGACGAGTGACATCGAGTTCGACATCGCGATAGGTGCCGATGATAAGTAGCGGAGTTGACCCCACCAATTGGGCCAGGTGCTGCAGCAACAGCAGTGTGGGCTCATCGGCCCAGTGAAGGTCTTCGAATACAGCCACGATCGGCGTTGTCTTCGCGGCGCGCTCGACAAACTCCCGATACGCATTGAACAGGAAGCGCCGTTGCTGCTCCGCCGGCAGTTCAATAGCAGCGGGAATGTCCGGAAAGATCCGGCGCAGTTCGGGCATCAATTTCGCCACCTCGGAAGCCGCGTCGCCCAGCGCCAACCGGAGTCCTTCCCGCGGCGTCGCACGGACGGCGTGTTCCAGCATCTCAATAAACGGAATGTAGGGCGGTGAGCCCTCCATCTCATAACAGTGGCCGATGTTGGCGAATGCGCCGCGCCTTTTCGCTTCATCAAGAATTGCCGTGATCAAATGGGTCTTTCCGATTCCGGGCTCCCCGCCGATCATCACAACCGCCCCGCGCCCGGAGAGCGACTCATCGAGCAGCCGCAGCAACTCCTTCCGTTCGGCGTCCCGTCCGAAGAGGGGAATCCGGTCCTCTGCGGGCGCCTCGTTTTCCGGCGCTAGGGACGTGGCGGCCATTCGCGCCAGGTCCGATCTTACCTGCTGCATCGATTCGTAGCGCTCTTCGCGATCTTTAGCTAGCAGGCGCCGGATCATCACCATCAGGCCCTGCGGTAAATCGCCGCGCAAGTCCGGCGGATCGCCAAGAATGGCTGACAGGGTGTCGGCCGTAGTTTCCCGGCGGAAGGGATGGCGCCGCCCCAACAACTCCACCAGCAGAATCCCAAAAGAAAACAGGTCGGAACGCGCATCCAGCGTGAGTCCCTTTGCCTGTTCCGGCGACATATAGTCGGGCGTGCCGAGCACCACGTCATGTCCAGTAAGTTGCACCGCAACCTGCGTCATGGTCTCGTCTTGAATCGATAAATACTCCGGCTCAAGTCGTTTAGCCAACCCAAAGTCCATTACCTTCACACGGCCTTGTGGGGTCAACATGATATTGGCCGGCTTCAGATCGCGATGAATGAAGCGCCGGTCGTGCGCGGCCTCCAAGGCCTCAGCGATCTCACCGGCAATTGCCAGTGCTTCGGGGAGAGTTAGCGGCCCTCTGCACAGGCGCTGGTGCAGTGTAATGCCGGGCACATATTCCAGGACGATGAACAACGCGCCCTGATGTTCCCCGATCTCGAATACCTTGCAGATAAAGGGATGATCGAGGGCAGCGGCGGAGGCCGCTTCCCGGCGTAGCCGCTCGCGCGCCGGCGTGTCGGAGGTGAGGTGCGGCGGAAGAAGCTTGATTGCCACATTCCGATCGAGACGCGAGTCCTTCGCAAGGTAGACCACACCCATTCCGCCTTCGCCGAGTTTTGCGCTGATGGTGTAGTGAGCAATGCTTTCGCCGAGCATAGTTTGTAGTTGGGACGCGACCTATCTATGTTACGGCGTTCGCCGAGTTTGATCCCACGGCGATTTTAAATTGCGAGCACTCTCAACGCCATTTACACGACGCCCGAGACCTGCAGCGATCGGATTTCTACAACGATTACCTTGGGCCCACGGACAAGGTAGGGTTCATGAGAACCCCGAATAGGGACTCGCCGTTGCTCGTTCGACCACCAAATTGCCAGTGCCCTTGTAGTTAAGTTTTGCGCTAGCGGCTCCCCGCCTTTCCCTGCAACCGAGCTTCGGCCTCAACCCGCCGCTGCCGCACCCATTCCGTATCAGGCGTCGCGTCCCGCCACAAACGCGCGTTCCGTTCCAGCCATGCTCGAGCGGAAGTCCCATCGCGCTGTCGAGCGGCGTTCATGCAAAAAGCCTGTGTGGCTGGAATCACCACCATCAATTGCAACGGTGTCCGTCCGGAAAGACGCTCCGCGAGCACGCCCGCTTCCGCGGCAACCCGGTCCGCCCGTTCGCGGTCTCCGGCCGCATCCATGACTTCGGCCGCGGCGAGCAAAGCCCACAGAAGAACCCTCTGTTCATCAGGATCCTGCGAAGCCGAAGCGGCCACCTTGCGCTCTTCTTCCAGGCCGCGCAAAGAAACCTCCAATGCACCCTTTTGATCGCCGGCCGCCAGCCTCGCACGGCCAAGTTGTATCAGCACCCGAGCCCGCCGTGAAACCGCCAGCGTACTGCCGGGACTTCGCGCAACATTTTTCTCCATCAATTCGAGCGCTCGCCTGGCCGATTCCAGCGAGTCGCGGACACTGGCCTTTCGCTGCGCCTGCGACTGGCACAACAACGCCATCGCGAGCCCGAACTCCCCGTTGGCGTCATTAGGGTCGGCGTCCACCTGCGCCTGCTGCGCCGCAACATATTTGCGGGCGTATTCGATCGCCATTGGCGTGTTCCCAAGGCTCGGGAATTCCGGGTTCTCATTCAGGAAGCTCAGCGACTGGTAAGTCAGCGCCATTTGCCGTTGAAAGGCCGGATTCTTCGGCTCTTCCCCAAGCAGTTGTTGCATACCCGTCTCGGCATCCCCCAGCGCCTTCCGTGCCACGTCAAACAGGCTCAAACTCGAAGCCGCCGTCCCAACCCGAGAATTCGCTCGCACCAGGCGGATACGATTTTCAGGGGTCGGATCAAGATTCACCAGTTCGCTCTGGTATATCTTGCATTTCTCGTATGCCGCTAATGCCTTGGCCCCGTCGTCGGCGGCCAGCCGGTCACCCCAGATAGCATTGGCGATCGCCAGCAGAGTCAACACTCGCTTACTCCCCGGACTTTCACGATTGAGCGTTTCGGCCAGTGCAACGCCCTTCTGCGAATACTCGTTAGCGGAAGGAACATCCCCAGTCAGGTGGGAGAGAGTACCCATCCGTAGATAAACATCGGACAATTCAAACCGGCGGCCGGCATCCAGCCGCGCCGCGCGCTCGTTCAGTGCAATTGCCTTTTGCATCGAGGCCACAGCATCTTTAGGACGCCCGAGATTCGGCTCCGATGGAAACCCCTGCGCTCGCCCTACCTGCACATAGCCCTGTGCCAGTTCGGCCAGCAAATTGGGATCGTCCCCAGCCGTCCTGCTCAACCGATCGAGATAATCGACCGCCGCGCCCACCAGCATTTCGCGCGGCTTGGTGGAACCGGGCAACCGGGCGACCTCGTTCTGAATATCGAAGATCAGTTTGTGCGCGATGTCGCGGACCAGGTCGAATCGCTCCGCGGCAAGTCGCGCCTGCCGCTGCTCAGCCACCAGCCCGCCGGCAAGCGAAGCTACAATCGCGCAAACGCCCGCCACTCCCCACCGGTGTCTCTGTATGTACTTGGCCGCCCGGTATTGGAGGGTAGCGGGGCGCGCCATCACTGGACGGCCCTCCAGATAGCGGGTGATGTCGGCCGAAAGTTGCTCTGCCGAGCCGTAACGGCGAGCCCGGTCTTTCTCAAGCGCCTTCAACGTAATCGAATCCAAATCGCCGCGTAGCTGACTGACCAGTATCCGTGGCTCCGTCTGACGCCTTCGCGAAACTTCGCTCGATGCCGTGGCATCCTGGCTCCGGATTCTCGTGCTCGGTTTCGGTGGATCGTCCTCCCGTAGACGCCGCAGGAACTCCTCGAATCCGGCATTCCCAAATTCGATGGGAGGCGCTCCCGCGAGTAACTCATACAGAATGATGCCGAGCGAATAGACGTCCGTCCGCGTATCGATGTCCTCGCCCGACGATCGGGCTTGCTCCGGGCTCATGTACGAAGGCGTCCCAACCATCGCGCCCACACGGGTGAATACGGTGATGTCGGTCAATCGATGGGCCAGCGCTTTCGCCAGACCGAAGTCGATGATTTTCGGCGCCGCGCGGCCATCGGCTTCCGTCACCAGAATGTTGGAAGGCTTCAGATCCCGGTGAATAATCGCCTTCTGGTGCGCGTGTTGAACCCCTTCGCAGACCCGCGTGAAAAGCCGCAGCCTGTCGCGCGTCGTAAGCCGGTGCTCGTCGCAATACGCCGTGATGGGAATGCCGGCGATGTACTCCATCACGAAATACGGCACACCCTCCGGTGTAGCTCCGGCATCCAGTACCTTGGCAATGGCGTCGTGTTCCATCAATGCCAGTGCCTGCCGCTCGGACTCAAAGCGCGCGATCACGTCACGGGTGCCCATTCCCGCTTTGATGAGCTTTACCGCAACCCGCCGGCGCACAGGCTCCTTCTGCTCGGCCAGCCACACTTCGCCCATCCCGCCCTCGCCGATTCTCTGCAGCAAATGGTAGCGGCCGACGACAGTACTCCCCGTCTCACCCGCTGGCATTGTTTGCGTCGGCTCCAGAGGGTTCTGGTGTAAATTGGACTCGGTCTGTCCTTGCTCAGGAGACATGAACTCGCTAGCCTCCGCGCTGCCGGTTGATAGTTTACCTCAGGAAACAAGGCACACAACCAACCGAAATCCCCGCCAGCGCATCCATCGCGTAGTGATAACGACTATAGACGGTGGCCACAGCAACGGTCGCATTGCAGATAAAGTAACCCAGTAACACCGCGGAACCATGTACCGGCCCGGGCAACTCAATCCGGTCTCCGATGCGCACGCCGCGATTCGGGCTTACACTGAGCTTTTAATATGCTCGACCCGACAATCGACCGGCGGAAATTGGGAAAGGTTCTTTTCGGAGCGGCAGGCGCGGCGCTTGCCGCTCCCCAGCAAGCGCCGGAGCGCCTGGTTGCCTGGATGTACATGATTTGGCCGCTGGAACAGTGGCTCACCGATTACGAACGCATCCTGGACGCGTGGGGCGACGGCGGTGTTCGTGGCATTGTTATCGGCCCTTTGCGCTTCTGGGATGGTGAGCCGAAATTCGACTTCACCTACGGCCGGGCGGGAGCCAAAATTCAGCCGTTCGCACCCGACCCGGCAATCTATAAAAAATACGGCGTCGACCCTCCGGAGAACGTGCGCCTGGACGCAGCCAAGGAAAAGCAGTTGCAAGGCCTGCTGGACAATATCGCCGGCCGCGGCTGGGACATCATGCTCTTCGGCCCCGGCCATTATGGACGCCGCAAATCGGCGGCACAGGATCCATTTGCCGCCCTGTCGCTCGCCGCCGGGGTAGAAGACACGCTGCGCGCCCTGCCGCAAGCAAAGGGCGTAATCATCGACGGCGCCGGCGAGCATCACTATGAACTCGCCTTCCACCATGGGAGCGAGTTGTTCGAGATCCGTGATCACCACCGCGCAATGTACACCTACCTCGGGTTCGACGTCGCACGTATGGAGCGCGGCATGAACCATTTGAAGGCCCGGTTTCATTCCCTGACACCTTCTCTCGTCCGCTTTCATCAGAGTGGCGGAATGCTCGGAGGCCTCTCGCTGTTCGACCTCAACGAAGACGCCTTGTACTGGCTGCGGATGCGCCAGGAAACGACGCTACGAAGCATGGCCGCCATTCGCAAACAATGGGATCTGCTCCCGAAGAAAACCAGGCTTGGAACCATTCCGCGGTCCGCCGCATTCTCGGTTTTGACCACCCAGGATTACCAGAAGACGCATGGATTCTTCGACGTAATTTTCCCTAAGCATTACTATTGGTATCGCGGATTCGATGGAATGTACGGCACCGTGGCGCGCTGGGTCGCAACGCTGAATGAATGGAACCCCACGCTGACCGAAGAAGACTGCCTGGGAGTCGTGAAGGTCCTGTTCGGCCTGCAACTGCCAAAGATCCGAAAGCTCGCTGATTTCGAAAATGGATTCCCGGACGAGTTCTTCGACGAGGTTGTCTTCTCGGAAACAAAAAGGGCGCTGGAGGCGACCGGCGATCCGGGCAAGGTCATTGCCTGGGTATCGACGGGCCGCAATCCCCACGCCGGCGATCCGATGCCCGCACATGACCTCCGGCGGCTACTGGCGGCATCGCACAGGGCCGGACTGAAGCGGTTTATTTACCATCCGGATCTCAATCTCGGCGCGGCAGAGTGGAAGGTGATCTCCAGCATGTGCGGCAAGGAGTGGAAAGAGGATCCGAACGGTTACTGGCCGCCGGACACGCCCAAACCGGACACTTGGAACGGTGGCCGAAAGCGTCCGGGATAGGCTGATTCCATTCCGGCAATTAACTATCCAATTTTTCGGTACGCCTGTTCAGCCAAATCCCCAACGGGAGGGCGACACAGCCAACCGCAATCCCCGCCAGCGCATCGACCGCGTAATGATACCGGCCGTAAACCGTAGCTACCGCGACGGCCATGGCGTACATAAAGTAACCCAGGATCAACGCGCGGCGTCGCGGGAAGACGTAGGCCATGGCGAATGCGGCGGCCACTGCCCCTGAAACGTGTGCACTGGGAAACACGCTGGTATGGATGCCGTAATTGCCCACGATCCGTAGGCTGAACTGGCGGACTACCGTATCCACGTTCGGCATATCGAGTCCCGGAAACACAGTGCGCGGCGGTTCGGATGGCCAGAACGGGAATTGGCCGTAGCTTAGTAACATGCCGAGCAGGTAGATTGTCAGCACAACATCGGCGCGCCTGTGCATACCCAGGCGGTAAACGATCAACATCGTCACCGGAGGCAGCGCGTAGACCAGAACATAGGAAAGCTCCAGCACAAACGGGATGAGCGATCCCAACGATTCAATGCACGCGCGGCCATGCCATTGATCGAGAAGCAATCGGTCCCAAGCGATCCAACCATGTTCGAGGCGATTGGTGTGAGATGCCGGCGCGAACCAACCCATCTCCTTGTAAGCCAGGATAATGAGCCCCTGCGGAATCCAGTCGCGAGCGATCCGGACCCACTCACCCTGCCGCAATCGGAGAAGCACCAGGTACACCAACAGAACGATCACGTTCGCCACAAGGGCGCGCACGCGGTTGAACGTAGAAATGGGAAGCGTAAGCGCAAGCAGGCTGGTCCACGCGAAGTAGGCCGAGACAACGTATTCGGAGGCCCTCATGAGTCGGCCCGAACTCCCGCCCCATCTATCGGTGACAATAGGAGGCGCGTCCGGCAATCCTCGAAAGGCCCATATTTCCATGCGCACCGTAAAGGGTATTCACCGCCGCTGGCGCGAGGCACGAATGTTCGCCCACGCCATTGCTTCGCCCGGAATTCCCATCCTGGCGCAAATCGTTCCCATTCGGCGTTGTAACCTCTCCTGCACATATTGCAACGAGTATGACAAGACATCGGCTCCTGTGCCCGCGGATGCCATGCTTCGAAGGCTGGATAAACTCGCCGCCTTGGGAACCGGCATCGTGACATTCAGCGGTGGAGAGCCGACGCTCCACCCGGACCTTGACCTTCTCATCCGCCGCGTCAGGCATAACGGCGCGATCGCCACCGTTATTACAAACGGGTACTTTCTGACGCCCGACAGAATCAAGCGCTTGAACGATGCCGGGCTGGATTACCTGCAGATCAGCATCGACAATGTAAAGCCCGATGACGTATCGAAAAAGAGCCTGAAGGTCCTGGACCGCAAACTGCAATGGCTGGCCGAACACGCCGCTTTTGCGGTGACAATTAACTCCGTCCTCGGCAGCGCGATCGACAGTCCCGAGGACGCCTGCCGGATCACGCAACGGGCCCGGGAGTTAGGGTTCAACAGCACCGTCGGCGTAATCCATGACGGCCACGGACAACTCCGGCCGTTGGGCGATCGGCAAAAGTCGGTTTACCAGAGCATTACCGGGGTTAGCGGAAGCCTGTTTTCCTTTTCCCACTTCGATTCGTTCCAGAACAACGTGATCAATGGGCTGCCGAATCAGTGGCACTGCCGCGCGGGCGGACGGTTTCTCTATATCTGCGAGGACGGGCTGGTTCATTACTGCTCGCAACAACGCGGCCGGCCCGGCGTGCCATTGGAGACTTACAAGCAGGAAGACTTACTACGCCACGCGGCCACGCCAAAAGGCTGCGCGCCATTCTGCACCATATCGTGCGTGCACCAGACGGCGATGCTCGATGAGATCCGGGAGCGGCCGCGCGAGACGCTGGCCGGCATCATCGAGCGGCGCAAGCAGCGGGACCCGGACTGGACGGCTCCCGCGTCGGTACGTCTGTTGGATTGGATGTTTCTCCGCGATTCGAAGAGGCGCGATTGGCTCGGAAAGGCGGCCCTTCGAGTGCTGGGCGCGCGGAAATAAAGACACCGGTCAATCAGCCGCCCTGTCCCAAACCGTCCGCATCTGGAATGGACGCAACTGCGCGTCCATCCCGAAGTTAGTCACGGTTTTCGTCTGCCCATCGGGGGCGATTACGGTCGTGCCGCCGCCCACCACGGTGCCGTCCTCCCGGCTCGCTTCCGTGGTCATGGTTAGCAAGTCCAGACGAATCGTCTTAATCTTCAACCCCGGAACATCCTCGATCGGATGCTCCCTGCCGTCGGGCACCAATCGCTGGGTCCGCTCAATCACTTTCTCCCCCTTGCTATTCAGACCCTGCGCCTGCTGCACATAGTTGCCTTCCGCATCCAGGGAAACAATCATCGTCGCGGCCTTAGGCTGATGATTCGCGTCGAATTCCGATTTCTCGACGTTCAAAATCCACGTTCCAACAAATATGTCACTCATAGTCCAAACCTAACCCCTCGGCGGGCGGCGAGTCCTTAAGGTTCTGCTAAGATACGCCTAAAGAAATATGGCCAGCGGCGAGGTGTACGGGTTTGGGGAGTTTACGCTGGACGCGGCCGAGCGCCGATTTTCCCGGGCCGGCGAGGAGATCTCCCTCCCACCGAAAGCATTCGGTCTGTTACTGGTCCTGTTACGCCAGGCCGGCCACTTGGTGACCAAACGGGAACTGCTGGATGCCGTATGGCCGGAATCGTTCGTCGAGGAAGGGATCCTGGCCGTGCACATCTCTACCCTTCGAAAGACGATCAACGGCGGAAAGGGATACATCGAAACCGTCTCGCGATCCGGGTACCGTTTCAACGCCACGGTCAGCCGCAACCCAGCTCCAGTGGAAACGCCGCGAGACATGCAGGTCTATGAGCTATTCGGCCACGGACGCGCCCATCTGCTCGCGCACTCGATCCACGAGATTCCGAAGGCCATCCGGGCCTTCGAACGGGCTATTGAACTCGACCCCGGCTACGCGGCGGCCCACGCCGGCCTCGCGCTGGCGTACTGTGCACTTGCCGCCATTCGGTCTTCCAAACCCCTGGAGGCTTACGGAAATGCGAGGGCGGCGGCGCTGCGTGCCCTCGCTATGGACCCGCAATGTGCCGACGCCCAAGCAGCCCTGGGAGCGGTGCTGTTTTTCTGCGAGTGGAGTTGGGCTGCCGCGGAGCGTTGTCTACAGCGGGCCTTGCAGGCAAACCCGAATCACACCGAAGCGCTATTGCTCTACGGACAATTGCTCGAAGCGCTAGGGCGCCTCGAAGCGGGAATAGAGTGCAAGCTGAAGGCGCTCGAGCGGGACCCCCATTCGCCGCTGGTACACCTGCAGATATCGATGTCCTACTGGCACCAGCGCCGTTTCGACAAAGCGATCGAATGGGCGCGAAAGACGTTAGCGCTCGATAGCGGACATCCCCATGCCAGGGAACACCTCGCCGCGTCCTATCTGAAAACGGGAGATTTCGACAGTTACTTGGAGGAGAACATCCGCCACGCCGAAGCCCACGGAGTATCCGCCGAAGCGATGGAACCGGTACGGCAAGCTCATGAGGCGGCGGGAATCCCGGGCATTCGCCGCCTGATTCTGAAGCGTGCGGAGCAGCAGCCAGAGGCGTTTCCGGCGATGCAACTGGCGATATTTCACGGCGAAGAGGGGAATCGAGACGCAGCGTTTATGCACTTGGAACGGGCAATCGCCAGCCACGACCCGTGTCTGGTACATCTCGCGATTGCGCCGCAGTGGGACAGCCTGCGCGGGGATCCGCGCTTTGATCGCTGCCTGGATCGAATGGGGCTTGTAGGCCGCTCCTGAGGCCCCTGAACGATCGTGATCCGGCTTTGTCCGCTCGATCGAGAGTTCCCGCCGCCTCGGCACGGCACGCCCGCTGCTCCTCCGCCGCGGACATTCCGGCCATCACATGCTGCCCGGCTTGCCCTGTCGCAGCTATACTGCGGCGACAGAATGTGATAAGCAATGCTGCGGGACAACTCTCGAATAGAAGCAGTGCCTCGGCGCTCACCAGAAGTTGACCACTTCTGCTCGAATAGAGTGGACCACACGAAAAACAGAAGTTGCCACGTGGCGCGGCGTCGAGAGAGCCATTCATCATCCGCTCTGCATGCGCGTAAGTCCTTGAGTGAGTTTGGCGGTGGCATTTTCATCCGCGCGGGGCGGCCGCGCGCCATACGCAAACGATTGCCGCAAATGTCGCGCAATTTGGGGCCGATTGGTGGTCAACTTTTGGTGAGCAGGGGTGGGTCATTTCTCGCGAGCGCCGAAGCCCACGTCGGTCCGGCTGTTGGATTGGATGTTTCTCCGCGATTCGAAGAGGCGCGATTGGCTCGGAAAGGCCGCGATGAGGGTGCTGGGCGCGCGGAAATAGACAAAACCAAAATAAAAAAGGCCTCCTCGCTTCCGGTACGCATCCAGGAGCATCATTGCGCTTCAAATTCGGAAGCGTGACGAGAATAGGCTGTATGTCCGCGCCTGCGGACTGCAGTTCTTCGAGAAGTGAAGGGAGCAGCAGTTATGCACCGAATAGCGAATTGCATTGCGCTAATTGCGATGGTTTCATTGGCGTCGATGTCCGCTTTTGGCCAGAGCGGCGAGAAAGCCAAAATTAAGGGGATGATCAATTCCCGGACCGGTGAGACGTTGAGCGTAAAGTCGGCGCAGGGAAACGTCACCGTGGTCCTGACCGATAACACGAAAACGAAGGACAACAAGGGACTCCTTGGCGCGCGCAGCGAAAAGCTGGCACGCGAGGTTCTGATAGCCGGGCTCAAAGTGGAGGTTGAAGGAACGTTCGACAATCGGCGCCAGGTTGTCGCGGCCGTCGTCACAGTCGACGGCGATGACCTGGAAATGAGCCAGATGATCCAGTCCGGCTTGACTCCCCTCGCGAAACTTGTCTCCTCTAACACCGAGCGGATTGAGGCCCTCGAGCGGCGCCTGGCGACCCTCGAGGAGAAGGTCTCCGGTGCTGCCACCGCGCCTCCCGCTTCCGCCGCGCCTCCCGCCTCCGGTCAATCGCCCGCCCCCGATCGGGCAACCACTCCTCCTTCCGCGGCCGCTCCCGCTCCTGCTCCCGCGGCCATGCCCTTATCCGCGGCGTCAGAAGCCCTCTCGGCAAGCGTTACCAAACTTTGGATCGGCCTCGGTGTCCTGCTGTTGATTGTGTGCTGGATTGGTTACGTCGCGATGAATCGCGGAAAGTAGTTCATTCCCGCTGGCGCCGCGCCAGCAACTGGAGCGACTCGCGGAGAAGGGGCCGCAATGGCGGAACTCCCCGCGCCCGGAGCTGCATCGGATGAGTCCAAATACCGATTCCCGGTTTCGCGAGAAGGCGTCGTGGCGCGATGCCCTGCTGCGGGTGCTCACGGCGTGGAACCGAAACCAGGTCTGGAAAATCCTGACCGCGATAGTGGTGATCTGGATCGTCAGCGGAATAGCGCTCCACTACGCGGAGCGTGACACGAATCCGGCGTTCGCCTCAATGCGCCAGTCGCTCTGGCACGTCTGGGTCACTCTCTTCAGCGGACTGAGCGAAGCGCCCATCACTCGGGTTGGGCGGCTCGTGATTTCCGGTGTGCTTGTCGTCGGAGTCGCCCTGGCTGGTCTATTCACGGCTAGCGTGGCGTCGATCCTGGTTGAACGTTCATTAAGGAGTCGTGAGGTGTCAAATCTTGAAATGTCTGACCATCTGGTGCTGTGCAACTGGTCGCCGCGCGCGCTGGATTGGATACGTGAAGTGCATAGCGGCATCGTGCCCGACAAGCGGCCGGTAGTGATTATTCACGACGCACCCGACGAAGTCCTGCTTCCCGACAAACAGGACGACGCCGCCTTCAACGACGTCTATATCGTCAAAGGGGAGGCCGCCAACGAAGTGATCCTGCGGCGTGCCAGGGTTGCCCAGGCGCATTCCGTCGTCATTTTGTCGGATGACCGCCAGCACCAGCACGCCGACGGAAATACCATCGTGTGCTGCATTGCCGTCAAGAATGTTTGCGTGAAGGAGCGCCAGCCGAATATCGTCGCCGAGTGCCAGGATCCGAAATACCGCTCGCACATGCGGAAGGCGGGCGCCGACGAAGTCATCTCGGCCGCCGACTTCGGACTGCGGCTGATGGCGCGTGCGTCGCTCTTTCATGGCATGACGCGCGTTTATCAGGAGTTGCTATCGGTCCGGCGCGACGCCAACGAGATGTATCTGGTACCAGTGCCTGCCCCGCTGGTCGGCATGGATTTCGTCGAGGCCGCCAACGTGTTCCTTCCCGATCGCAGGAACTTGAAGGCGTGTCTTCTCATCGGGCTCTACCGCGGCCAGACCATGATGCTTAACCCGGTTGGCGGGGAGGCGGGACCGCTTTGCGAAGGCGACGAACTGATCTTGCTGAGCCAGACGCTGCCGGATCTTTCGCGGCTGCAACCGCCGGGCGGCGAATAGCTTTCAATTAATAACCCGCCTGCTTTTCTCTCACGCAGGGACTACAATTGCTATGGATCGAACAGGAGGCTTCGTATGCATTTGTTGTTTTGCGTAGCCCTTTGCGGCATGGCTCCGGTACTTTGGGCGGCGGATCCTGTCGTAGGGAAATGGAAGCTCAATCTGGAAAAATCGAAGTATCTGCCGGGACCGGCGCCAAAGAGCCAGACCCGGGTATATGAGGCCAAAAGCGGCGGAATTACGGTAACCATCAGAACGGTCGCCGAGAACGGGGAAGTGATCGTCGTCGAACATCCGTTGAACTACGATGGCAAGGAGCAGCGAGTGATCGGTTCCCGGCAAAGTGACGCCATCAGTTTGCAGAAAATCGACGAGTATTCTTCGGAGTCCGTAATGAAACATGCAGGCAAGGTGATAGGAACGAATCGGCGCGTTGTTTCAACCGACGGGAAGACGATGACCATCACCTATGACGGGCTTGATAGTTCGGGCCGGCAGGCGAAGGTCGTCGCGGTCTACGATCGGCAGTGAACGCGCGAACGATTGGCCCTGCAAATGCATCCTCAATCGCCGGAGGGTGCAATGACGCCGAGAGCGACACCATTTGACGACGCATTCTGGGGAGAAACTCCCACTCTAAGGGAAAAAATATCGGACACTGCCACCCAAGTGCGAAACAACGTCAAGAAGTATCCGGGCCCGGCGCTACTCACCGCCGTAGTCGTCGGCTTCCTGGCGGGCCGTGCCTTCTGCCGCAACCGGGTTTAACCAGTCGGGCGCATTTCCGCTGGTGATAAGCTCTGTACGAATATGGTGAGTCGAAGGTCGATGTTGATCAAGTCGCCTGGTGTGGCGGGCTCCGCGGCCGCGCTTGGCGCGCAACAGCCAAAGCGGCCCGAGCCGGATCGCAAGCTACGGGTCGTCGCGGTTGGCGGACACGGCGATGACCCTCAGACTTGCGCCGGTGGCACGTTAACTCTTTTTGCCGATCAAGGGCACGATGTGGTGGCCCTGTCGCTGACAGGCGGCCCGCCTCCCGGCCCCGGCGCCGACCCCGCCGTGCGAACGGTAAGAAACCGGCTCGACTCCATCAAGGCGGCCGAAGTACTGAAGATCCGCCTGGATTGCCTCGACTACACCAGCGGCAACATGGGGCAGTTCCGCTACGGCACGGCATGCGAAATTTCCGGACAACGTTATAAGGAGTTCACCGAACTGCTGCTGGACAAATATAAACCGGATATCGTTTTCACCCATTGGCCGATCGACTTCCATATGGATCACCGCGCGGCGTCGCTGCTCACCTACACGGCGTGGTTGCACAGCGGAAAGAAGTTCCCGCTCTATTACATGGAGGCGGAGCTCGGAGTACAGACCCAAAACTTTTTCCCCACTCACTACGTCGACATCACAGCCGTCGAGCAGCGCACGCACGAGTCGTGGAAAGCGCTGTCTCTCTGGTACGACGAGGTTTGGCCGCTCCATGACAGGATGCGTCGAGCGCGAGGAGCCGAACGCGGCTGCAAAGTGGCCGAGGCGTTCAACCATCACCCGCAAAGTCCCACTCAACCTTCGTTGCCTTGACTCTAAGCGAATGGCGATACAATCCAGCCATGCGCAACCTCGTTTTGATGGCGATCCTATGTTCCTTCGCCCTAACCGGCCAGACGCAGGAAGAAATTCGGGCCGCGATGAAGAAGGCCGCGGCCTTCTACGTGGACCGGGTCTCCCTGAGGGGCGGCTACCATTTCACCTACACCGATGACCTGAGCTACGGCCGCAGCGAACACGGCGAAGGCGCAACGCAAGTGGAAACCCAGCGCGAGGGTACGCCGCGGGCGGGAATGGCGTTTTTGGAGGCCTGGTGGTCCACCGGCGACCGCTTTTACCTGGACGCCGCCGCAAAGGCCGCACACGCCGGAGTGGCGGGACAACTCTGCAGCGGTGGATGGGACTACATCATCGAATTCGACCCTGCTAAGCGCGCCCTGTACCCCTACCGCGCCGATGGCAATTGCGGTGCCGGCGCGAAGAAAACGCCCCCCACCACTCTCGACGATAACGTGACGCAGGCCATGGCCCGCCTCTTAATGCGCGTCGACAAAGAGCTCGACTTTAAGGACGCAAAGATTCATGACGCCGTGCTCTTCGCGCTGGACCGTCTTATGGCGGCGCAATACCCGAATGGCGCCTGGCCGCAGCGCTTCGCCGAGCCACCAGACCCCGCCAAATTCCCCGCGAAAAAAGCCAGTTATCCCGATAGTTGGGAACGGAAGTGGCCCGGCGCGGCCTATAACCACCACTACACATTCAACGACAATTCGATCGCCGATATGATCGATCTGTTTTTGGAAGCCGGCCGCATCTACAAGGACCCGCGATACAATGCCGCGGCCGAGCGCGGCGGCGCCTTTATCCTCCTGGCCCAAATGCCCGAGCCGCAGCCTGCCTGGGCGCAGCAGTATGACATCGACATGCACCCGGCTTGGGCGCGCCTATTCGAACCACCTTCGGTAACCGGCGGCGAGTCGCAGGGCATCATGCAAATCCTGATGGTGCTCTACCGCGAAACCGGCGAGCGCAAGTACCTCGACGCCATCGGACCCGCTTTGTCTTATCTGGAGAAGTCCGTGTTCCCCGACAAAAAGCGGATCGCGCGATTTCTTGAGCTGAAGACAAATCGTCCCCTCTACATCACCAAAGGCACGCAAATACAGGCAAAAGGGCTAGGCTCGGCGCGCATCGATGGCTATGAAGTCAGCTATGACGGTTCAAGCGTTATCACCCATTACAGCGTCGTGACCAGCGCCGAGCGCTTGCCCGCAATTCGCCGGGAGTATGAAGCGCTGAAGAACGAACGAAAGCCGAGAGAGGACCGCTTGCACGGTCTGTCTCCGTGGGCCGGCGAGCAAATCAGGAAAGGCGATGCGGCTTCCATCATTGCCGGATTGGACGAACGCGGCGCCTGGCTGGAGAACGGGATCATCGGCAAAGCGGACAAAGTGGTCTCCGTTTTCGCGGCACACAACATGGTGCTCACAATCAACGGAAAGCCGGTGGCGATTAAGGAAAACGACCGGATCGAGCTGTTTAACGGGGAGCAGCCCCCGCGGCAAAAGGTGCTGCGGACAACGACATTTGCCGGTAATCTGGAAAAATTGGCAGCGGCGTTGGCGAGCAGTCGCTGATCCTGGCGAGGAGGCATTGTGGCAAAAATAATCGGTTCCCGAATGATGGCCGAGATGGAGGGCGAGTTCGTCGTCTTTCTCATCGGCATGAGAATCAACAAACCCTGGAAGCTGCACAAGTGGCTCCCGGTTTTTCTCGCCATGCCGAAAATGCTGAAGGAACTCGAAGCTCATCCCGAATCCGGATTCTTAGGGCACAGCGGCCTCGGGCGCGTGATCGTCCAATACTGGCGGTCTTTCGAGCACCTGGAAGCCTATGCGCGAGCCAAAGACAAGCAGCACTGGCCTGCATGGGTTGATTTCAACCGCCGCATCGGAGGCAGCCGCAGCGATGTCGGCATCTGGCACGAGACCTACCTCATCAAGCCCGGCCAATATGAAGCCGTATACAGCGGCATGCCTGCACACGGCCTCGGGAAAGTCGGGAAACTGGTTCCCGCAACGGGAAAACGCGAAGCGGCGCGAGCGCGCATGACTTCCGGCACCCCCTTCGAACCGCAAGCATCGTAAGGCTCTCCAAGTATTCCGATCCTGGGCTATTTATGCGGACGAAAGGGCAACATACGCCGGGCGGTGAATCAAATTTTCCTACTTTGACTACAACCGGCGTTGAGTTCTCCAAGCTGCGCAGTTCCACGCTCCGCCTGGCGCTTCTGGGAGCGGTGTTGATTACGGCCGGCACGGGCGTTGTCCAAACATGGAACCATTTGGGTTCCATGAACGGCGATGGAGTCAGTTACCTGGATATCGGAGAGACGGTATTGAGTGGCAATCTCGCAGCCCTTTTTAATGGCTACTGGGGACCACTGTACGGAGTCCTCGCGGCAACCGCCGAGCGGATGGCCTCCCGCGCAGGGCTTCCGGCATTTGCCGGCGCGCAGCTATTGAATCTCGCGATATTCTTCTTAAACTTATGGCTCTACCTAAGGTTGGTCTCTTCGCTGGTTACGCTGCCCTCAGTCGTTACCTTCGATCGGACAGGACGTTTCGCCATTCATTTATTCGCTTCGGGTGTGTTCGCGCTTATCACAGCGAAGGTAAACCCTGTTTCGTTGGTGACCCCGGACCTCCTGCTATCAGCGGTATATCTTGCAGCCATGCGGCTAGCCATCGGCGCCCTCGAGGATGGATTCAGCTTTCGAGGGTCTTGTGGCTTGGGTCTCCTGTTTGGCATCGGATACTGGATAAAATCGATCGCCTTCCCAATGGCATTAGGTTGGTTTGCGCTCCTGTTAATTGTCCGGCGGCGCCAGGCATCGGTGACCAAATACGTTGCCGCGGCGGCGTTTTGCTGGGTAATTGTTGTCATGCCGCTTGCAATTGGCATCAGCAATCGAGTTGGGCATCTAACGATCAGTGATAATGGCCGGCTCAACTATCTTTGGTATATGAATCGATTGCCCAATCGCTTGTGGTTAGGATCGGCGGATGGACACGGCACACCGGTCCACGCGCCGCGACGGATTCTTAGTGATCCATTGATTGTCGGATTTGACGACGTTATGCCGACGGCTACTTATCCGCTTTGGTTTGACCCGTCCCACTGGTACAAGGGCGCAATTGTTCGATTTGACCTCCAGCAACAGCTAGATGCGATAGCGGATAACTTGGCCTCGCAACGCGGGATGTGGCTCAATCGTGCGATGGCTCCTTTCTGCCTCATCGCTATTGCAGGCTGTATATTGGGCCGCCAATACTTGAGCCGATCGAGCCTGACCTTCTTGTTTGCCAGCAGTTGTCTTCCATTTCTCATTCTGATTCCGGTTCATACAGAGCCGCGCTTCTTCACGGCCTCTGTCCTCTGCCTTCTGATCGCAACTGCGATTGCCGCCGTCGCGCGCTACCCAGGTGTAATCCGGCGGCCGTTAGGTTGGTCTGGAGCCGCCGGCCTGCTAACGGTGTCGTGCTGGATTGTGGCGTACACCGGTGCTATCGCTGAACAGGATCAATCACCGCTCCGGACTGCACAGGCGTTGCGCTCGCTCAAGGTATTGCCTGGAGAGAAAATCTGCCTTATTTCAGAGACGTCGAATGCGGCAACTTACGCTAAAGCAGCTCAGCTTCGGGTATCCGCTCAAATGCCTCTCGCCGCCTATCGGATCCTCACGGCACGGAACATTCAACTTCCTTCCGAATCGTTCGATGCTTTCCGAAGCGCTGGTTGTGTCGCAGTGGTTGCGGATCTGGTGCCGGGTGATCGAATCGAGCCGGGTTGGCTGCAAGTACCAGGCGAGTTCATATGGATTCGCCGCTTGAGCGCGGTGGAATGAACGAAATGATCGCTCGCCCCTAGAAATAGAACCGCGCGCCGATCTGCAGCGTACGAGGCGCCATCGCGCTCGTCACCCTGCCGAAATTCGCGTTGGTGAACTCCGTCACCGGGTTGCCATACGTCACAACGTTCAGCACGTTGTAAGCGTCCACACGCAACTGGATGAAAAAGCGCTCGGTAAACGGGAAGTTCCGGAATACGGACAGATCCATCCGCTTGACGCCATCGCCGCGCAGAACGTTCCGTCCCGCATTCCCGAATGTGAACGCCGCCGGTGCCGCGAAGGCCTCTTTGGCGAACCATCGCGCCGGCGTAGAATCTTCCACGCGCCATTCCCCCACCACGTTGGGGCGCATCGCGTTCCCGCCCGTATTGGAAATGTCGCCGGCGATCGTGAGATTCACCGGCCCGCCGGAGCGGATATCGGCCAGCCCATTCACCTGCCAGTTGCCGATGATGTAATCAACAACGCCATAGTTCGTATGAACCGGCTTGTTCTTGCCGAACGGCAAGTCGTAAACCCAGCTCAACACCAGGTTATGAGGAACGTCATAGCTGGAAACGCTGCGATCGGGCCTCATATCATACGGGTTCTGAGTCCGAGATTTCGAGCCACCGCCGTTGTGTCAAAAAGCGGAAGCTCAAAGTCCTCGCAATCATAACAAGGGAGAGAGTCAATGTCTCGGCACGCCTCCGGACTCGTTTGAATGGGCCGGCGAGCACAGCCGGCACGCCGAACTCCTTGGAGAACGCCTCCAGTTCGCCCGTTTTTCCCGAACCGTGAAAGAGATACGCGGTCCCGGTAAACATGCGAAGCAGCAGGCTGGCGATGCCCTTGCGCCCGGAAGGAAAGCTATTGACCAGCGCCAGGCCGATGGCAGCCATGAACACTGGATGCTTCCGTTCAAAACTTGAATGTGGCCCAGAGGCCGACGAAATTCACCGGACGCCCCAGGCCCACCTCGCGCAGGAATGGTCCCGGGAAAAAGTGCAGGTAGTTGGCCGTGAAGCGGAGATGACGGGTCGCTTCCCACTCCAGGACGACATTCGCGTGCGCCCCGATATAGCGGGCCTTCGCATCGCGGCCGGAAACGATCAGGTTCCCCGGCATGTCGTAGATTCCGTCGCGCGTCGACTGCCGCCAGAAGAAGTCGGCGTCCGGGGAGAGAGTGATGTTTCGTCCGATTGATAGCGTCACAGACGGGTGGAGGTCCATGATGTTGTATGGCCCCAGCAGGTCGGCTTCGCTGAAGTAGGCTCCTTTGGGATAGAGCGCGTTGAAAGTACCCAGCCTGCGGTCCAGCGGATTTTTATCGCCGCTGGCGATGTCCGCCTTCATGCCGATTCGTGGGCGCAGGGGAACATTCTCAAGTGTGTAGCCGCTGTTCGTCGCCGCGGTCCAGGCGCGAATTTTCGAATCGCCGAAAGTGCCGGACTGCCAGATGCCTTCGTAGTCGAAGTCCCACGCCCCCTTTTTGTCGAAGACTCGGGCGCCCACGGAGTGGCGCTGTTCGCGGGCCGTACCTTGATCGAACTCATGGCTCTTGCGGTCGAGCCCGAGATAGTAGATGTCGGTGGAGCCCCACCGCTGGCGTTTCGCCGTGGCGTAGACGCCCCAGAAGGATTGGCGGTGGCCGATCGAATCGTCGAACATCCAGCGATTGGTTTCGGCCGGACGAAGGGCGAGCAGGTCCACTTTCCAGCGGGCGTTTTCGGCGAAAAGCCGGCCGCCGTCGAAGGATTGGCGCACGTTGGGACCTTCCCGGATCCCCAGCAGGCGTGACGAACCCAGACTGACCTCCTGCCGCCCCGCTCGCAGGCGCATTGCCGACGCCTTCAGTTCGACGAAGGCCTGGTGCACATCGAGTTCGTCCCTGTCAGGCGGGCGGGGACCTCCATTGCGCCCGGTCTCAATGCCGCTTTTGAGCTGGCCGAAAACGCGGAAGCGGCTGCCGATATGCAGGTCGGCGTGGATCATGTACCGCTGCAGCAAGTAACCGTTGCCGTCGCTCGGATCGAGCCCCCAGACGGGGTTGAGAAAGTACTCGTAGCGTTGGCGCGTTTCGCCGCCGATGGAGAGGTAGGTGCCCGGCCCGCCGAAGGGAATGTACTTCAGCGAGTCCGGCCGTTGGCTGCTCCAGTCCTCTTCGTAGCGGATCAGTTTAAACTCCGGCAGTTCAGCCGCAATGAGACGGACAAAGAGCAGGCACAGGACGCGGGGAATGCGCATCGCTCGACCTCAGAAGGCAAAGCAATCGCAGCCGGCCCCGGCGCCCCACAAGCCATGGCCAGGGGTGCAGCGATGCGCGCTGGTAACGAGACTGGGCGCCTTCGCATTTTGATATCCGCCGTAGTACTGCACCGGCGACCAGTCGTTGCTAATTGGCGGCAACGGCGGGCAGAGCTTGGAATACTCCTCGGCGCCGTAGACGATCTTGCCGCCGAGCACGGTCAGCACGGACTCTACATTCTTTATCTCTTCGTCGGGGACGGAGAAATAGTCGTCCGACAACGCCGCGAAATCGGCCAGTTGTCCGATGGCGATCGCTCCTTTGCCGCCCTGCTCAGAACTGAACCAGCTCGAACCGATCGTGTAGAGCCGTAGCGCTTCTTCTCGCGAAAGCAGGTTCGATTCCCCATAGAGCGCCGTGCCGCCCACCGTTCTCCCGGTTGTGAGCCAGTAGAGTCCGACCCACGGGTTATAACTGGCCATGCGGGTCGCGTCGGTCCCGCCGCCGACCGGCAGTCCCATCTGCAGCATGCGGCGTACGGGCGGCGTGCGCCGGGCGGCCGCGGCGCCGTAGCGGTCGACGAAGTACTCGCCCTGATAAGCCATCCGGTGTTGAATCGCGATGCCGCCGCCGAGCTCGCGGACCCGGTCGATGTTGCGGTCGTCGATGGTCTCGGCGTGGTCGAAGAACCAGTGGAGGCCGTCGAAGGGGATATCGCGATTCACCTTCTCAAAGACATTGAGCATCCGCCCGATGGACTCGTTATAAGTGGCATGCAGACGGAACGGCCAGCGGTTGGATACGAGAACGCGAATGACCTGTTCCAGGTCCGATTCCATGGCGGGGGCCAGGTCTGGCCGGGGCTCCAGAAAGTCCTCGAAATCGGCGGCGGAGAAGACCAGCATCTCGCCGGCGCCGTTCAAGCGGTAGTAGCTGTCGCCGTCGCCGGGCTTGGCCATTTGCACCCATTTGGCGAAGTCGTCCTTTTCTTCCTTCGGCCGCTGAGTGAACAAGTTATAGGCCAATCGAACCGTTACTTCCCCCCGGCCGGCGAGGCCCTGGATCACTTTGTAATCGTCGGGATAGTTTTGAAATCCACCCCCGGCATCGATAGCGGAGGTGAGGCCCAGGCGGTTCATTTCCCGCATGAAATGACGGGTTGAATTGGCCGCCTCATCGGGAGTCAGCTTAGGTGCCTTCGCCAGCGTCGAGTAAAGAATGCTTGCATTCGGCCGGGCGATCAACAGGCCGGTAAGCCGGCCCATTGCATCGCGTTGGATTTCGCCGCCGGGCGCATTGGGAGTGTCCTTCGTATAGCCGCAGAAGCGAAGGGCGGCGGCGTTAACCCAGGCGCGGTCATAAAGGTGAAGGATAAAGCACGGTGTCTCGCCGGTGGCGGTGTTGATCTCCTCCATCGTTGGCATGCGCCGCTCGGCGAACTGCTGCTCCGTCCAGCCGCCCACGACGCGAACCCACTGCGGCGGCGGGGTTCGGCGCGCCTGTTCCTTCAGCATCCGCAGAGCATCCGCGAGAGATCGCACCCCGTCCCACCGCAGTTCCATGTTGAAATTCAAGCCCCCGCGAATCAGGTGCAGGTGACTGTCGTTCAAACCTGGAATTACGGTTCGCCCGTGCAAGTCCACCGTTTCGGTCTGTTCGCCGCGGAGCGAGAGGACCTCGGGATCGGAGCCGGTACTGATAATCTTGCCTCCCTGTACCGCGACCGCGGAAGCATAAGGACGCGAAGGGTCCAGGGTTGTGATCTTCCCGTTGTGGTAAACCACATCCGCACGTTGTGCAGCCATTGCTAATCTCCTTGATTCGACGGAAAGAGCCACTTCTTGAACAGGCGCGTCAGGTTCGGCATGACGAACCACGTCAGTGACACTACGATGAGCGACGCAATTAACAACCCCCGCAGCAGCGGCGGCCAGTACGGCGTGAGAGGAACGAGAATCGCCGGGAAGAGCATGCTGAGCGGGTACACGCCGAGCAGCGTCAGCATCGCCATCTTTAACTTGGGAGGAGCCTGGTGGCCCGGTTCGTTCGGAAGAGTGAACCAGAACGCCAGCCCCTCAATTTCCTCCACCTGCGGTCCCGCTTCCGAAACTGTGCGGAGCCGCTCCATCCACCCTTCGTATTCCGGCGAACTCGTGAAGCGCCGCCGGTCTTCCGCCGTCGCGAAACGGTCGAAGACCGTATAGTCCCGTGAACTTGACGATGTTCGAACCACGTTGATTCCGAGGTGTCCGGGCTGCCGCAGAACGTAGGGCACGAACTCCTGCATCAACGCTTCAAACGCGCTTTCGAAGCCGGGCTTGATACGCCTGCGAACGACCGCGGTCACGGGCGGAGTGGCGGTGCTCATTCCCTGCCCTACTTGTGCGCAATGGCCAGCGGCGCCGCATATTCGGCGAACCGCGTGGCGGGGGCGCCGTGCACCATGGTGTAGGCGTATTCCACGCCCATCCCGTAGGCGCCACAGTGGTTCTTCACGATATCCATCACCGCATCGTAGGTATCGCGGGCGGCCCAGTCCCGCTGCCATTCCAACATGACCGAAAGCGCCGTCACGGGCTTGGCGCCGGCCTGGATCACGCGCTTCATCGCGTTGTCATGGGCGAGCTGGCTCACGTCGCCGCAGCAGTCTTCCACCACATCGACCTCGTAACCGTCGTGGATCGCCTGAATGGTGGGAAGGGCGACGCAGGTCTCCGTCCACAGGCCGGCGAGGACGATCTTCTTCCGTCCGGTCTTCTCCACGGCGCCGGTGAAATTCCTGTCATCCCACGCGTTCATGGTCGAGCGCTCGATGGTCTCCTGTCCGGGGAAAACCGCCAGCACCTGCGGCCAGAAGTTGCCGCTGAAGGACACGGATTCCACCGTGCTCAGGATGACCGGAACGTCGAAAACCTTCGCGGCCTTCGACAACACCAGATTGTTGTTGATGATCGATTGGCGGTCGAAATTCGATACGCCGAAAAGCATCTGCGGCTGTAGATCGATCAGCGTGACGACACAATTATCGGGGGTTAATAGACCCTTTTCGCTAAGCTTCGGGCGTCCGTTGTTCTGGGACATCGTTGTTCTTCCTTTTTCCGGGATGCTGCCGTCGGAAGCAGCAGGATCCTCTGAGGGCCAGTGTGCGGGAATCGGCCAAGGAAGCCATCACGAGATCTATTAATCTTTCGATACCCTATCCGTTCGGGTGTCACGTTCCCCGATCGTGGTAGCGATTTTGCTCCCGGGAATATCTGCCACCCGCTCGGCTTCGCCGCTTGCAAGGGGCGTCTCCGCCAGTGCCGTAATGGCGGTGAGCCGATCGACAATGCGGCCGCAGGTGTCGGCTGAACCCGGCCGGGTGTCTTGAACGGAATTGCAGAGCGGCAACAGTTGCAATTCATTGAACCGTCGTTGCCGTTGAACCGGGTGGGAGATGAGGCCCCAGCTTGACCAATCAGCGCGATCCGACCCGCATCCATCGAACCTTGCGTGATAACCGCGGCCCCTTCTTCAATGATTTGGCCTGCCGCAACGGCAAAAGCACTCGAAACTTATCTCTGGCGCCAATAGATGCGGCATCCGGTAAGGCGGCGCTACAATTCTGCCGAAAACCAACAGACAGGCAGTAAAATCGGGCCCTATCCTTAGCTTGTCATGAAATGGGCATCTAATATGATGGTCCTATCTGCCTATCTGTACAGGTCCTGCAAGTCCAATAGTCAGCCAAGCTTACTTTAGTGACTTCGATAGCTGCTGGCCTTATCTACTCGCGCCAATAAGTAATATGAACCGATACCTGATCGCAATTCTTCTGGCGGGCACCCTGCTCCCGGGCCAGGAACCGCCGCCTCCTACCGCACCCCCCAAGCCCGGATCGCCGGCAGGGGGAGTATCCGCGGAGCAGTTGTCGAAGGCCAATAACCCTTTGGCCGATATGAACGCCTTGAACTTTCAGAACTATTACGTTCCAACACTCTATGGCGTTCCCGATGCGAATTCGAATACCCTCAACCTGCGTCCGGTGATCGTTTCCGGCCGTCAGATCATCCGGGCAACCCTGCCGGTGTCGACCGTACCGACGGGGAACGGGCAGTACCGTTCTGGCCTTGGCGATTTCAGCATCTTCGACGCGATCAAGCTAACCCCTGAAGGGTCAATGACCGACTTTGCCGTCGGACCGCTCCTGGTGGCCCCTAGTGCGACGAACACTGCTTTAGGAGCAGGTAAGTGGCAGGCAGGTGCTGCCGCGGTCGCGATTCATCCAATGCCTGGCGGTAGTTTGGTGGGGGCCTTGGTGACGTGGCAGCATTCGTTCGCCGGAAATGTGGACCGGCCCTCAACGCATGTTGCGACGGCGCAGCCCATCGGCACTTTCGGAATCGGGGGCGGGTACTACGTTCGCTCAGCGCCGCTATGCATATTCGACTTCGAAAATAACCGCTACCTGATCCCGGTTGGTCTGGGATTCGGGAAAGTGTTCAAGGTTAACAATGCCGTCGCGAATGCCTTCATCGAGCCCCAATTCTCGGTGTACCACAAGGGCGCCGGGCTTCCATCCTTCCAATTGTTTATGGGGCTGAACCTGCAGTGGGCGAAAAAGCCGAAGTAGGATGATAGATCCTTATCGAGCGTCGCGCTGGCCCGCCGCAGTGATCTCCACAATCCGGACGCTCCCTTTCCCTTTGAGTTCAACCGCTCCACGCGCAAATACACGCAGATCGGGAAAACGCCCCGCCATCTCCTCCGTAAGAGCAACAGCGGAAGGAGAGGCTGCTCCCGTCAGCCGGGCGGCAACGTTCACCGTGTCGCCCCAAATGTCGAACTGATATCGCTCGTGGCCGACGATCCCGGCCATCAGTGGGCCCAGGTGGACTCCGGATCGGACCTGCCAACCGCGCCCGCTCTGGCCAGCCGCTTCCGATATGGCCAGCGCGCAATTCACCGCGGCGCGCAATGGATCGGGCACTGCTTCGAGTAACCCAGCCGTTGCTAAAAAAGCATCGCCGATCGTCTTAATCTTTTCGAGCCCATGAGCGCGAGCGCACTCTTCGAATGCTACAAAGAGCGGCGCCAGATTGCCGACGACGTCTTCGGGCGCATGCTGATCACAGTAACTGGTGAAACCAACCAGATCCGTGAAAAGCACCGCAACATTCTCAAAGCGCCGCGGGATCACGTTGCCTGTTTTTTTGATCTCGGCGACGGCCGCCGATGGAAGAACATTGTCCAGTATGTGATCTATCTTGCGCTTTTCATCGGCGAGCTGTTCGCGGGCTTCGCGTAGCATTAACTGTGTTCGAATGCGCGCCTGCGCCACCGATGGGGAGAACGGCTTGTGGATGTAGTCCACCGCGCCGAGTTCGAACCCCCTGGTCTCGGCCTCGGGGTCTGTTTTTCCGGTGAGAAAAATGATTGGAATTTCGCGCGTGTTCGGGTCCGATTTTAACCGGCTGCAGACCTCGTAACCATCCATATCCGGCATCATGACGTCCAGCAGAATCAGGTCTGGTTGCGGGCTGCCCTTCGCAAGAGCCAATGCTTTGGCCCCGTTGGTCGCAATCAAAGTTGTGTAGGTGTCCTTCAGGATGTTATGGACGACCTGGATGTTTGCAGGGGTGTCGTCAACCAAGAGGATCAGTTTTTTGTCTGGTAATCCGTTCATTCTTGCGCCTCAGGTGACTCGCCGGGTCACGTAGTTTTCCTTAGATCAACTTCACAGGCTGCTGTCAGGGCCTCGTACGCCTCAGTGAATGCATAGTTCTCGATCAGGCTCGCAAATCGTTCGAACTCATGCGCGTCGAAGAGAATCCGCAAGTGAGGAGCGACTTCAGCGAAATAATCAATCGCCGCGGCGTTGGATTGAACCAGGTAGCGCGACAACTGTTCGGCCGCTGCCTTGACCTGACCCGAATCGCCTGCCTGAACCGCCTTGTCCTCGGGGCCAGCCAATGCGGTCTTCAGTCCCGGAATGAGGTTGGCCAGGCACTTCTCAAGCGATGCGCTTAACGCCTCGATCTGAACCGCTGTAGCGGAACCGGCGATGGCCTTTTCAAGTTCGGCGGCCGCGTCGTGGACAGTCATGGCTCCGATATTTCCCGCGACACCTTTGACCGTGTGAGCCAGCCGCTCGGCCAAACCACGATTGTTTTCGGCCAGCGCGGTGGCGATGCGTGCAGGGGCGTCGGCTTCTGTGTTCGAAAACTGTTTCAGCAGCTTCCGATACAACTCTTTATTGCCGGCCACTCGCAAAAGTCCTTCTCGGCAGTTGAGGCCCGGCAGATCCGGTAATTCGTCAGCGGCAACGACGGCTTCGGAAGAAATCCGCTTGGGTTCCGTCCGGGCGGGACTCTTCTCTATTGCCTTAACAAAGCGCTCCAGCGTATCGAAAAGTGACGATGGGTCAATGGGCTTGGAAACGTGTCCATTCATTCCCGCGTCCGTGCACTTCTGCTTTTCCTCGATCGTCGCGTGAGCCGTCATCGCGATGATAGGGAAACCTGCAAACCGCGGGTCGGCTCGAATTTTCCGGGTGGCCTGGAATCCATCCATTTCCGGCATCTGAAGGTCCATCAGCACCACGTCGTAGTTCAATTCCGGAGGCTGTCCCAGCAACTTGCGGACTACTTCCGCGCCATCGTTAGCAACGTCAACCGTCGCTCCCACCCCCTCCAACAGCTCGACGGCTATTTGCTGGTTGATCTCGTTGTCCTCCGCCAGCAGAATGCGCAACCCTCGCAGCCGGTCCGCATCGCGGTCGATTAACGGAGCCAGTGCCGCTCTATCGGGAGCGCTTCCAGCGAAGAGCGTAACCAGCGTATCGACGAGCATGGACGATGTTACCGGCTTAAGCAAATACCCATCCAGCGAAGATCGCTCGCTGTCGTCCCGCAACTCTTCCCGCCCAAAAGCGGTGACCAGCACGATAGCCGGATGCATCTTCAGTTGCGGATCGGCCTTGATCGTCCGTGACGCCTGCATGCCATCCATGCCTGGCATCCGCCAGTCCATAAAGATAACTTCGTAAGGCCTGTCCGAGTCGTGTTGTCTCACCGCTGCGACGGCTTCCTCACCCGAACTCACCGCGTCAACACGGGCAAGTATGCCTTCGAGCGCGTGCACCAGTATGTCCCGCGCGGCGGCATTATCGTCCACCACCAGGGCCGAGACGGTGCGGAGTTGCTCGGGAACGATGCGGCTTCGCGCGGGGCCGGACGCCACACCGACCGACACCGTAAACAGGAAGTTACTGCCGGCGCCCGCTTCGCTCTCAATCCAAATCTCGCCCCCCATAAGCTCCACCAACCGGCGAGAGATAGTCAGGCCGAGACCGGTCCCTCCATGTTTTCGTGTTGTGGACGAGTCGGCCTGGCTGAATGGTTGAAACAATCGGCCAACCTGCTCCGGTGTCATGCCGATTCCGGTGTCCTTGACAGAAAATCGGAGCCTGGCTCGTTCACCGATCTGTTCCAGCAACTCCGCTTTGACGTAAACTTCGCCGCGTTCCGTGAATTTGACGGCATTGTTAATGAGGTTGGCTATTACCTGACCCAGCCGCAATGGATCGCCAACGAGATTCTGGGGAACGGAACTTTCAACTTCGACCAGGAATTCCAGCCCTTTATCCTGGGCCTTCTGCGCCGTGATAGACGTGACGGAGGCGATCACGTCATCCAGGCGGAACTCTATCTCCTCAATGTCGAGCCGGCCGGCTTCGATCTTCGAAAAGTCCAGGATGTCATTGATAATCCCCAGCAGCGACGTCCCGGCGTTGTGAATCTTGCTAACGTAGTCCCTTTGCTTCGCGGTCAACGCGGTCTTCAAAGCCAGGTAGGCCATGCCGATAACCGCATTCATGGGAGTGCGAATTTCGTGACTCATGTTAGCCAGGAAAATCGACTTCATGGCAGTCGCTTCTTCGGCTCGCTTGTTTGCCGCCTGCGCCTGATCGCGGGCTTCCACCAATTGCGCGGTCCGCTTTTCCACGAGCGCCTCTAAAACCTGTTGCCGTTTCTGCAGGGCATTCACACGAACTTTATAGGCGCCAAACATCAACCCCATGAACGCAAGGACAGCAGCGGACCGGGTCCAGGGCGTATTCCACCACGGCGGCGCTACTTCAAGACGAAGAGAAGCGCCCTTCTCTCCCCAGGTCCCGCCGCCGTCGGTGGATGCCTGCACGCGAAACAAATACTCACCCGGCCGAAGATCGGTATAACGGGCATTCCGTTGTTGGGCGGAAACCTCCGTCCACTGTTTCTCCAGGTTTTCGAGTTTGAAGCGGTAGCGGATCCTCGCGGGGTTCGCATAGCTGAGCGCGGCGAACTCCAGAGATAACTCGTTCTCGTCATGGAAAAACTTCAAGCCGGTGGTCTCCCAGATTGGCCGTGGCAGGCGCGAACCGGCGAGGACAGGCACCGTCGTCCCCCATATCTTCAGGTTTGTCAGCACGACCGGCGGTTGCGCGGTAGCACTGTTCAATATGTGGCTTGGGTGAAAGCGGTTGAAACCATACAGGCCGCCAAAATACATCCACCCCGCCTGGTCCCGGAAGCACGACTTTCGGTTAAAGAACTGTCCCTGCAAACCATCGGATTCCACATAGTTGAAAAAGGATTTCCTTTGCGGATTGAATCGTGAGATTCCTCTACTCGTGCTGATCCAGAGATTGCCGGCCTCATCCGGCAAAATGCACTGCACGATGTTGTCGGGCAGCCCTTCTTTAGTTGTGTAGTCGACGTACCGCTCCGTTTTCGGATCAAATTGAACGAGTCCGGTCTCGGTGGCCAGCCACAATGTGCCCGCGGCATCCTCGTGGACGAAGTTTACCTGTACTCGCGGTGGCCCTTCGGAGCCGACACTTCTCGAGAGGGGAATCTCGCGCAATGTCCCGTTGACATCGAGCTTCCGGATTCCGGCGCCTCCCCTGCCATCGCCCTCCTCCGATGTGGACCAGATATTTCCTTCCCGGTCCTCAAAAACGGAAACGGTGTTACCGCCTCGGGCGGCCAGCCGCGAAATTGTATTGGTTCGCCTGTCGAAGGTCTGTCCGGAGCCAAGCCAAAACCGGCCCCGCTTGTCCTCGAGGATGGAATAGACTCGAATGGCTGAAACGGGCGAATCGAAATAATGAAACGTGCCCGATTTAGGGTCGAAGCGGCCAACGCCCGAATTATTTCCGGTCCAAAGTACTCCTTGCCGGTCTTCGTAGATCGAGAAAATCAAGTTATGGTGCGCGCTGCGGCGATCCGTTTGGTCTTGCCTAAAGTGTTCGAACTTACCGGAGGCGGGATCGAAGCGGCTCAGGCCCCCGCCATATGTTCCCAGCCAGGCCACCCCCGAGCGGTCAACGTATATGGCGCGCACGTTTTTCTCGGACAACGTCTCTATGCCGTCGGCGACTTTCCTCCAGGCGCCAAAACGCAGGATATCCAGCGAGAACCGGCTGACTCCCCCACCCTTGGTTCCAGCCCACACGTTGCCTTCGCGATCGCGTAGTAACGACATGACCTCATTCGCACGCAGACTGTAGGGATCGGCTAGATCGTGCTTTAGCAATCTGAATGTTCCCATCGCGGGGTCAAAAAGTTTTAACCCATTAATTGTGCCCACCCAAAGCTGCCCGGAAGGACCTGGGAGTAGGGCCAGGCCGCTATCGCTCCAGCTCCACTCGCGAATGACTCCTCCGGTTCTCAGATCGAGCAGGCTGAGGCGGCTCAAGTAGGAAACATACAGTGATTCCGCCGGGCCCGGGGCGGATGCCATAACAGTATCCGCTTCCGGATCGCTGGAACTCGATGGCTTCGGAAACTGAATGCTGCCTGAAGCCGGATCGACTCGTATGAGTCCGCGGGTAGTTCCAACCCACATCACGCCGTTTGCGTCTTCATGAATCGTGCGCGCCATATTCTGCGGTTCGCCGGGTCGGTCGGTGCCGATGTCGAATGCAGTGAACGACTCGCTTTTCCTGTCAAATCTATACAGATGGCGCCCATGGGATCCTAGCCATAAATACCCATGGCGGTCCAGGTAGAGCTTGCTGATAGAAACGTCATTTCTTGTCTTGCCGAGAATTACCGGCTTGTACCGCGTGAATTTTCCGGTTTCGGGATCGAACTTGTTCAGGACGGACGAGGCAAACCAAATGGAGCCTTGTTCGTCTTCCAGCAAATCCGAGATGAAGTCGCCGGATGGCGAGTTCGGGTTTCTGGAATCGTGCCGGTATTGAGTGACCGCGGCGCCATCGTAGCGATTCAAACCGCCCTGCGTGGCAAACCACATGAATCCGTGACGGTCCTGCAAGATTGCGAACACCGTATCCTGGGACAATCCATTTTCGGAGGTGAGATGTTGGAATCGGATGCGAGCTTGCAGGCTTCCCGGGGAGCGCAAGAGGGTACTGACGAGATCTACTAATGGCTTTGCCTCGCGCCCTTGCCCGGCGGCGCCGAACGGCGTCAGTAAAGAAAACACCAGCGCTGCAAGAAGAGTTCGGCGGATCCAATGACGTCCGGACAAATGCGCCATCAGACTTCGCCCATATGCGAAGTCCCCATTTGTGTCTTTGGGAAGCGCCCGGATTTATACACATTGACTCGGATGCCGGTCGCGCGGAATACGATGGATTAAATCCTAGCTTGACTGCAGGACCGAGCGAGGCGCCGTTAAGGCGTCATCACCAGGTACGAGACAACCTTCCACCCGTCGGCCTGCTTCGACCAGAGGGTCCACAGCACCCCCGCATCCGGCCCCGCCTTCTTGAGTTTTGTGCTGGCTGCATAAAACCGTCCATGAGTATTGGGACCGGCACTGCGAACACCGATGGCTTCCCCTGGCTTCAACTTGGCACAGTCGGCGGCCGCGGCCATGTAGTCGGGTACCGAGACGATAGAGAAGGCTTGCTCCTGGCCGTGTTTCACGAGTTTGAGGTCGGCATGATGGGGTTCCGGCGCGACCAGCAACTCATCGAGGCGCGTGCTGTTTCCTGCCCAATCGGCAATCAACTTCATTCGGTCCAAGATCAGTTTTCCTGCCTCCTCCGTCGAATTCGCTATTGGCGAATTCTCTGGACGGAAAGCGTTGTAGCAGGCCATGGAGGATGGAGCGAGGTAGCGGAATGCCGCCGCGGCATCCTTTTTCAGATACCAGGCGTTGAGGAATCCCTCGATCGCTCGCGACATTGCCGGATCCCCGTCGATCACCGGCAAAGGTTCCGACGGTGCGGCACTGACCTCGGGAGGGCCGCTGGAGACGGCTCCGGGCCTAACTTCCGCCCCGGCGTGAAAGGACACCAGAGACCAGCCGGTTTTGTCTTTGGCCCAGATTGTCGACACGACTTCGCCTTTAAATCTTGGAGTGTTCAACTGAAAGGCCGCCCCAACGAATTCGTCGAATTCACTCGAGAGAGCCTTCTGCGTGCCGGTTTGTTCGAGATGCAGTCTGCTCTCGCAGTCCAACTGCCCGGCGATATCCTCGCTTACGGCATACATCACAAACTGACCGTGATGAGGCTGCTGAATCACTTCCCCACGAGGACTTCGAAGCGATACGCCGCGAACTGCGCCGTCCAAATCGCCAACCCTGCCAACCAATTTATTAATCGACTGCATCGCCCGCAACATTCGAATGCGCGCCACCCCGCGGTCAACGGCAATTCCCCGGTCCAGTTCCATGCACGCGAATGCGCGCGGTGAGACGTAGCCGACGGCGATGCCCGGATTCTGCTCGACAAGCCAGGCATTCAGGAAGTCACGAATGGCGGCCTCGGGATTCGCGCCCTTCCCGAGCCTGGGTTCGCGAAAGACCTGGCTGCCGACCACGTCGGTTTCTACTCGGGAGTCTTCAAAGAAAGGCAACCCCATGAAACCGCGCCACCAATTTCTGAGGCCGCTCCAGTGTCCGTTGTGCCGCTGGTCGTTGTCGCCGGCGCGGACGTCGGAGTTCGACGCCGTCAGGTGCCCGTTGACAAGCATGACCGGAAAGGTGCTCGATCGATAGTCGACATCAATGTCCGCCCGTTTCCCATCGCGCGAAAAAGAGACTTGAATCGATGGCGTGCCGCCTTCGCCGCGGAAGCAAATCGGATAGCCCTTGTGGAAGACCGTGTTGTCGATCTGGCGGCTGAATTCCCGGCACTTCTCCAGAGTCTCCTGTGCCCCCGGCTTCATTTCAACGTACATTCGAAACTGCTTATCGCCGCCTTTGCCAGGGTCACTGCCCGCGACTGTTTCGACACGCGCGACAAGGTCGAGAGCGGTGCGGTTCAGCGGCAGGCCGGCTCTATCGGTGAGCGTGGTCTGCCGGAGTGCATGCGTCACCGCATTAAACGTAGTCTTTGTGGAAAGCGCGAAATCGCTGTAGAGCGCCGCCGCAGTGACCTGCCTGCCCAAAGCCTTTCCGAATCGCTCGCTCCAGTCGTCTATCAGTCGCCTCTGTTCAGGCAAAAGTTCCGCATAGCCCCCCGCCTGCTCACCGGTCTGGGTCGTCCCAACCGGAGTTACGGGACGAACTCGCGCGAACCAGATGGAAAGCGCCACAAGCAGCGCGATGCCGGTGAGTAGGAGCAGTCTGGGGCGTGCAAGCCGCCATTTCGGGGAAGAGCCTGGGACCGCCATCCGTTCAGTATGGCCCAGACCATGTGCGCTTTGGCGCAGTCTCATTGCGAAATGACGCAGATGCCGGCGCGGCGGCATCGCGATCTGGCAGAAAATCGCCTGCTAAATGCAATTTCCAGGTCTACTGCGACTCCTCCGCCCTGGCCGGGGGATTGCTCTAGCTCTCGTTGAGGTGCCTATGAAAACCAACACGATTCAGGCCGTTACGCCGTCAAGCTCGGTCTTCGGTAACGTATTCCAGGAGATCGAAGAGGACTTCTCGAATATACGCAACCGCTCCTACGAGTTATTCGCCGGCAACGGATTTGCGGATGGATTCGATTTCGACAATTGGCTGCGGGCCGAACGGGAACTGTTCGACGTCCCGCCAGCCGAACTGGTGGAGGAAGAAACTAATTTTCGGGCTTCTGTGGCCGTACCCGGTTTTACCGCCGAGCAGCTAACCGTCGCTGTGACTGCCGGCTCATTGACCATTCGCGGTAACGCAAGTACCTCGAAGCAAGGCGAGAAAAAAGAAAAACAGTTGCATTCGGAGGAGTCTCACAAACGCATGTTTCGTCACTTCCGTTTGGATTCCGCCGTTGATCCCGATCGCGTCACGGCCTCGTTCAAGGATGGCGTGCTAACGGTCGTCCTGCCCAAAGTCGCAGCGGCCGCCAATATTCCCGTGGAGCCCGCCGCCCAGGCGGCGTGAGCCGCAACTCCGTTACGATCGAAATATCGCTCGGCAAAGGTAGAACGTGAAGAGAGTCTTGATCGCGGACGACAACGACACGGGACGGGAACTGGTCCGGACAGTGCTGGAAGGTACCGGTTATCTGGTGTTTGAGGCCTGCGACGGCATCGAAGCACTAGCAACCGCGCACCGCGTGAACCCCGACCTGATTATCCTCGATCTCCATATGCCCGGAATGAACGGTTTCGGGGTGATTAAGGAACTGCGGCTCGACAGCCGCTTTGCCGGCACCCCCGTCGTCGCGCTGACAGCCAGCGCCATGCAGGGAGACCGTCAGCGCGCCCTATCGGCGGGCTTCACTGGGTATATTACGAAACCGGTTTCGCTGAAGGGACTTCGGGCGGAATTGGAACGTCTGTTAGCATAAGCCCGTATGCCCGCCAATTCGGGAATCTGCGTTCTGATTATCGACGACAACGTCGGAAGCCTGGAGCTTCTGGAAAGTGCCCTTGCTCAGCCTGAGGTCGAGATTCTGACCGCGTCCGATCCCGATCAGGGACTGGATCTTGTGGCCAGCCGCCACCCCCAGATCGTCCTCACGGACCTCCTGATGCCCGGAAAATCCGGCCTTGAAGTGTTGACTCGCATCATGGAGATTGACCCGTCCACGGATGTGATCCTGATGACCGCTCACTATTCGACGGAGACGGCAGTGGAGGCGATCAAGAAAGGAGCGTCGGACTATCTCAACAAACCAATCTCGATTGCCTCAATACGGCAGAAACTCGCCAAGCTGATCGAAGCGAATGCGCAACGGCAGCGAGCGCTCCAGCTTCAGGCGGAAGTCCTTGCCAATGCCGATTTCGAAGGCATTATTGGCAATAGTCCCCTTATGTGGGACATGTTCTCTCGCATACAGCGCGTCGCGCCGCACTATCGCTCGGTTCTGGTGACCGGTGAGACCGGAACAGGAAAGGACCTCGTCGCCCAGGCTTTGCACCGGCTGAGTCCCGCGCACCGAGGCCGGCTGGTGGTTTTGAATTGCTCGGCGGTCGTGGAAACGCTCTTTGAAAGCGAACTCTTCGGTCACGTCAGGGGATCGTTCACAGGAGCCACGGCCGATAAGCAGGGTCTAGTGGAGCACGCTCATGGAGGCACGCTGTTCCTCGATGAAATAGGCGACATGCCCATGGCAACACAGGCAAAGTTGCTGAGGGTTCTGCAAAACCAGGAGGTTCAACGGGTGGGTTCCCTTACCCCGCGCAAAGTCGATGTGCGAGTGATAGCGGCTACTCATCGGAATCTCCATACTTCCATAGAGGAAAAAACGTTTCGGGAAGATCTCTATTATCGGCTTGCAATGGTGGAAATCCATGTGCCTCGGCTTGCGGATCGGCAAGGAGATTTGTCTCTATTGACAGGACATTTCGTTTCGAAGTTCGCGGCCCAGTACGGCAAGAGCATTCGGGGTTTGACTCGCCGTGCGGAGATTCAGTTGCTAAAACACGCATGGCCGGGAAATATCCGCGAGTTGGAGAACGTGATCGGGCACGCCGCGATGATGACTATGACCGATTTGATCGACATTCAGGATCTACCTCCGTATTTGTTCGGGAATCCGCACGGCGTGCCGCCCGTACATTCCGAGGCTCCGGAGGGGCTAGACACGCTCGAACAACAGGAACGGATGCTCTTGGTCCGCGCCCTGGATGAGGCGCGCGGAAATCAATCCCAAGCCGCCCGCCAACTTAGAATTGGGCGCGATGCATTGCGGTACAAAATTAAGAAGTATGGCCTGGAAGCGGCCAATTCGTGATGTGGATAACCGGGATCTCTTGAGAACATTGGTGCAAGATGTTCACGCATGACATTTTCAGTCCCGCACTATTCAGGGACTTAGCCCAAACTGTGCCCGTAGGAGTTATCTGGATTGCATCCTCCGGCCGGGTGGAATCCTGGAATCCGGCTGCGGAACGGCTATTGGGTTGGAGCGAAGCCGAGGTGTTGGGAGGTTCGCCTCCAATCGATTTTGCTCTCCCCGCTCAGTGCGGCGAAGCGGAGTTCACGCGCCGGCGGAAGGACGGCAAGCCAGTCGTCCTTCAGGTCCGAACCATTCCGTGGCTGGATGCCGCGGGTAGTGAAGTAGGTTCCCTCGCTATTCTCGATGACCTTACGGAGCGTCGAGCCTCTGAAGGTGCGCTTGAGCAAATGATTGAGCAGGCGAAGAACGCCAAATCCCGGGAGAGCGAGAACATGCGGTTCCGCGCACTTCTGGAAGCCGCGCCGGATGCGATTATTGAGGTCGACCGCGAAGGCCGCATCGTCCTTCTGAACAAGGTCGCCGAGCAGTTGTTCGGCTACGAGCGCGAAGAGTTGTTGGGCCAATTGGTTGAGATTCTGGTTCCGTCCAACGTGCGCGGCGGACACCACAAGCAACGGCAGGGCTTCTGGGCCAACCCTTCAGCGCGCCCGATGGGTACCGGTCTAAAACTCGAGGCCCAGCGAAAAGATGGATCCCTTTTCCCGGTCGAGATCAGCTTAAGCCCGGTAGAGTTTGAGGGGGGCTTTCGCGTTTCAGCTTTCATCCGGGATGTTAGCGAGCGGCGGCTCGCCGAAGAGCAACTGCGAGCGATTCAAGCTAACTACACCGAGGAACTCGCGGCCAAGAATCGCGAGTTGGAGACCCGCAATGACGAAGTGGAGCGTGCCAACCGTCTCAAGAGTGAGTTCCTAAGTGGGATGAGCCATGAGTTACGCACGCCCTTGCATACCATCGTCGGGTTTACGGAACTCTTGGAAGAGGAAACGCAAGGACCGCTGAACGATAAGCAGCGTCGTTTCCTACGCCACATCCATAAGGACTCTCAACATCTCCTGGCGCTGATCAACGACGTCCTCGATTTGAGCAGGATCGAGTCCGGCCGGCTCGAACTGCAGCGCGAGGAGTTCCCCCTAATCGAGGCTCTGAATGAGGCCGTTTCGTCAATCCGTCCGCGTTGCGATGCGAAATCGATTCAAATCGAGGTCAACGTTTCACATGACTCGGACCTCTATGCGGACCGGCTCCGCTTCAAGCAAATTCTCTTCAATTTGCTCAGCAATGCAGCAAAATTTACCCCGGAGCGAGGACGCATATGTGTAGAGGCATCCCGGCGCGAGTCATTTGTCGAGGTATCGGTGACCGACACTGGTATCGGCATCCCCGCCTCTCAACACGAGTCTGTGTTCGACAAGTTCTATCAAGTGGGTCAGCGGCAGGCGGGCGGACTCGAAGGCACCGGCCTGGGCCTGGCGATCACCCGGCATCTGGTAGAGGAACACGGCGGTTCCATCCATTTGGAGAGCGAACCTGGCAAAGGCAGCCGCTTTACTTTCAGTATTCCGGTCGCCGGCTCGCTCGAGCGGTGAGTGGCATGCTGTTCCAGCGTCAATTCACCCAGGTCATCGTGGCTCGGCGAATCCTCCGGACAGCTTCGGCGTGAGATGACCGCATCGTCCGGAAAAAATGACGTAACAAATGGGGCATGAATTGCTCTTACATTCCTGACGAGATATGCATACCGCCGGCCAGGAGGGCTAGAGAACCGTCAAGTGCCGGCCCGTAGCAAGAGAGGTGGAGCTATGGAAGCGACAATTAAGTACCTTGGCGGCACTAAATTCTCGGCGGAGGCGCGCGGCCATCGCCTGCTGTCCGATCAGCCTGTCGGGAACTCCGGCACGGACCTCGGGATGACGCCGCCTGAACTGATGCTCGCTTCGCTGGGCACATGCGCGGGGTACTACGCCATGCAATACCTTCGAGTGAGATCACTGCCCATGGAGGAGCTGACGGTTCGAGTGTCGGCGGAGAAGGCTGTTCAACCGGCGCGGCTTGGTTCGTTCCGGATTACGGTATCGGCCCCTGGAGTCGAGGGCCGGCATCGCGAGGGGCTCATCAGGGCCGTCCGGTCCTGCTTGATTCATCAGACTTTGGAGCATCAGCCGTCGATCGACCTGCAACTTGAGACACCCGTTCCTGCGTTGGGTTAACCCGTGGGCAAGCACGTCACAGTCTGGGCTCTCGCTTGCACTGTTCTGAGATGGAAAGGCCGGCAAATTAATGTCAGTTAAAAACGAACCCGCTGCGGCGGAAACCGAACGCAGTGCCGCGAATGCGACAGCCCCGTTTCGAAATATTCTCTTTCCGACCGATTTTTCCAAGTCGAGCGAAGCCATCGTCAGCCATGCCGTTGGACTCGCGAAAGCAACCAACACGAAGGTGTGGATTTTGAGCGTGGTGCCTCGCATGGAAGAGTGGCACGGCGTGTCGGAGATGTACTATGGGCCGTTCAGCGCCTCCACGGTCGCAGCCTTTGAAAAGGAACGAAAAGCCTTGGAGGAAGAGCGGCTCAACACCCTGCGTCAATTCCAGGCGACCCACTTTAGTTCCGTGGATAGCGACGTCTTGGTGCGCTCAGGCGGCGTCGCGGAGCAAATTATCGATGTTGCCACCGAAAAAGACATCGGGCTGATCATGATGCCGACTCATGCTCTTGGACGCCGGCGCCAGTTCCTGATCGGCTCAACAACGGCGAAGGTACTTCACGATGCACCTTGTCGCATCTGGACCAGCCCCCACCCGCGGGAACTGGAGCCGTTTCGTCCTTATCGCCGGATTGTTCTCGCGATTGACTATCGGCACTTGTCCAGTGCGCTGCTGAGCCGCGCATCCGAGTTTGCCGATTGTTTTGGCGCCAGCCTGAGCGTCTTCAGCGCGATCCCCGCTGCGCATGGGGTCGATCACGAGCAAATGCAAAAACTGAAAAAGGACCTGGAGTCCAAATTGGCGAGCCATCTTACGCAATGCAAGGCCGGAGCCTCTATCCGCATTTTGGAAGGAAATCCCGGCGACGTAATTTGGGAGGTCGCCGAAGAAATTGAGAAAGCCGATCTGATTATCACCGGCCGTGGTCGCCTGGACGAAGCGGCAGGGCACCTGCAAAGTCACAACTTCGAGATTATCTGGAACGCGCCCTGCCCGGTAATCACGCTGTAGAGGAAGCCATTTGGAAGGTTTTGATCCACCGCCCGCGGCTGCCCCTACTGCGTGTGACTTGGCGATTTGGCGCATTCCAATGGGTGAATTGGCTGCTCTCTGGCGCTATCCCGGTGGCATCAAAATTTCACTTTTTGGGTAAGTCTAATGGATTCAGTTGGTTGCCCCGGTGCGGCCAGAGTGGGCGTACATCTGCCTTGTTTCAGATGTCTCCCGAAATAATTCGCCGGGATGGAGGATACAATGGCAGCCCCAGCTATCGGCACCTGGCCGATCATTCGCCCGCACTTAGGCCCTACCTATGGTCTGGACGATTCAGTGAAACGAACCGTATGGTCTGACGATTCTCTTCTTGAATTGGTAAAGCGAGGCGAGCATAGTGCGTTCTCTGAACTGGTTAGACGTTACCAGCGGTTCTGCATGAGCAAGGCACTCGCTATCCTGAGGAATCGGGATGACGCCGAGGATGAGGTGCAGGGGGCATGGATTCAGGTATGGAACCATCTGAATTCCTATCGGGGACAAGGAGTGTTTGGTGCATGGCTCGGCCGCATCGTATCCAATCGATGCCTGATGCGGCTTCGAAGGGCTAGGATTGCACCTACGACGTCAGTGGATGCAGTAGTGGAAGAAGGGTCGTTCCGGTTAGAAATTATTGATGAGCGCGCGCAGCCGGAGCAGCTTGCGGGAAACGCACAAGTCCTGAAACTGCTGAATCAGGAAATCAAGGCGCTCCCTCCCATCATGCGGAAAGTCTTGATCCTGCACGACCTCCAACAGATTGCTATCGGCGATGTCGCCGCTGATTTGGGGGTCAGCATCCCCGCTGCGAAATCCAGACTGGGCCGGGCGCGCGCGTATCTTAGAGAGCGGCTCACAAAACACTGCAGTGCGGCAGGCGGCGCCCCGCTCTTGGGCGTGCCCGCGTTGCCAACTGCGGTGAACACACGCATAAGTTGACCGGATGGGCGCGGTCGGCTATTCGGGTTTGCCGCTTCAAACAGCGACTATGCTGCCCGCTATCGTCGCGGCAAACCTGGCAACTGGCAGCAAGCGTGCATTGAAAACGACGGAGTGCATATGACTAGCCCATTCCCACAAAGCAGTACGTTCAACGATGTGGTGATCGAAAGGCGCCTCATGAAGCCGATTGCCATTCTTTACGCAACGCGGGAAGGCCATAGCCGCCGTATCGCCCAGTGTGTAGCACGCACCCTTTCCTCCAAGGGTTTTAATGTCGAGCTGAAGAACTTGCGTGAAGCTTCCCCCGTGATGGAACTCAGCGGTTATTCGGCGGCGATCCTCACAGCCTCAGTACATGCGGGCCGGCACGAACGCGAAATGGTGAAGTTCGTGAAGAGTCACCGGGCCGAACTGGAAATGCTCCCGACGGCATTTCTATCGGTCACTCTTAGCCAAGCCGGCGCCGAGATGCTCGAATCGTCTCCGGAAGCTCGTTCGCGCTCATCGAGTGACGTGCAAAGGATGATAAGCGAGTTCATTGGCGACACCGGATGGAGTCCAGGATGGGTGAAGCCCGTCGCCGGTGCCCTGCTCTATACGAAGTACAATCCTCTCGTGAAGTTCATCATGAAGCGGATTGCCAGGAAGGCGGGCGGGGATACGGATACCTCTCGCGACTACGTCTACACCGATTGGGCGGGCTTAGATCGTTTCCTGGACGAATTTGTACGACAGCTCTCGACATTGCATGTATCCCGGAACCATGAACCCGATGTCGCTGGAGTCGCCGCTGACGGGCAGTCCGTCACGATGTCCGCTTTCCCTCGAGATTCTCAGCGGCCCTTTTGACCAAGCCCAGCCCGATCCGGCGGATCAATACGATCCCCGGCGAGAACACAGCCCAGTAGCGGCGAAACATCTTTCTCGCAACACTGTCGGTCGTCGAAACACGAGTCTCGGTGCGATGGATTGAGGCAGTGGCGCCATCCGGATCCGCACGTAGCGTCCAGACGATCTTTACGTAGCCCGGCTCATCGAACGCGGCGAAATTCTCCGGCGGCACCGCGCGAAAAACTACGTCGGACACCCAGGGTTGGGTGACTGCACCCATTACGATTTCGCGGCCGGGAATTTCCGCCAGGACACCCCAGCCGAGAGCTTTGGTTTGGGCCAGCAAGCCACTGGGGCCCCAGGATTTAGAGGGTCTCGCGCGCAGGACCAACTCACGCGTCCGGAAAATACCGCGAATGATGGCAGATCTCGATAGATCCATTTCGCAAGCGGCCAAAAACGCTTGGTCGGCCGGCGCGGCGATACGGATGCTATGGCGCTCCGCGACTTCATACTCGGGCATGAACCGGTCCAGTATCGGGTCCGATTCGCAATCCGATGGAGGTTTGGGCCGCCGGCCATAGCGCATCCACGCAAAGGCCACATATGCTGCATAGGACGCAATGACGAGTCCGGCGCCGGTCGCAAGCCATTGCGCGGTGCGTGGAATTCGAGAAGAGGTGTTCATGGGTGCCTCGCGACCTGCCGATGCAATTGCCAGGCCAGGGTATGGGCTTCGCCCCAGCTCGGGAGTTTGCTTCAAATCGGCGACTCCTCGCTCAACCGATATGCCACCGCGATTCCGCGGTGTCGGGCCTGTGCGCCATTTCACGATGTGCCTGCGCCATGGCGCGCAGAATCTTGCGGCGATCGCGGGAAATGCCACGGCTGGCCCTGGCCTTCCGCTTGCACTCGACTCGGTATGGCAAGCTCGAAAATACCGATCCTTGTTGTCGCGCCTACTCTTGTGGACCAGCGCGTTGACTTCGACGCAATCGCGGCCGAGTTTGGATTGAGTATTGGAACTGGAGGGGAAGAGGGCACCGTTGCCGTCGCCGTCCTTTGCGACCTCGGCGACGATCCAATGAAGGCATTACAAGTTGCGGCGGGTGAACACCCATTCGCCAGGATCGTCGGCTGTGCTCGATTTAGCTCCAACATCGACTGGAATGCCCTCAGTGAGCGTGGCCTCTACCACTTTTTGAACATACCCCTCGACTCCGCCGAGCTTCGTCAGAGCATGGGGTTCTTAGCCTCGGCGATTGAGATAGAAGCCCCATCGCTTTTACGAAAACCCTGGCCCTCAGAGTGCACGGAAGTTATTCATGAACGTCAAAAACCTCGCAATCCGCCAAGTCGCGGCCGTCGATGCATCGGCACCTATCGCAATCGCCGCGCTCGCCATGCGTAACAGCCACGTAGGTGCCCTAGTCGTTACGGCGTGGAAGGACGAACATGCCGTTCCTGTCGGCATCATTACCGATCGCGACATCGTGATCTGTGTCGTTGCCGCCGGGTTGGATCCCGGTACGATCACCACCGGAGAAGTGATGAAAGGCGAACTGTTGGTCGTCCATCCGGAGGACGACGCCTACGCGGCCATCCGGAAGATGAGAGTTCTCGGCGTTCGTCGCGCACCTGTGGTGACCGGCAATGGAGAGCTCGTCGGCATGTTCACCCTGGACGATTTTATCGGGCACCTTTCCCGGGAAATTTCCGAAGTCTCTTCACTAATCGGCGCCGAGCAACTGGAAGAGCAGTCCACTCGCCTCGCCTCGATATAGCTTTTCTCTTGGTAATTACGGCCGAGTGCCCGTTCAAGGTAGGAGATGGCCAGAGTCTCCTTGCGAAAGACAACAGAAGGAGAGAAAAATGACACTCGCGATTGAGTCATCTGAACTCGTGGTACCCGCACCCGGTTTCATGAAAGCTAACGTGTTTAACGGTCCGGGGCATTTCGGCCTGGATGACAAGCCGATTCCAATTCCCGGATACGGAGAAGCGGTGATCAAAGTGCGTCTCACAACGATTTGCGGGACGGACATCCACATCGTCAAAGGAGAATACCCCATAAAGCCCGGCCTCACAATTGGTCACGAGGCCACCGGAACGATTCACGAACTCGGGCCTGGCATGACGGGATACGAGATCGGACAGCGAGTTCTCGTAGGCGCAATTACACCCTGCGGACAGTGCGAGCCGTGCCTCGGCGGCCATACGTCGCAATGCGGTGGATCTCTCGGTGGCTGGCGGCTGGGTAACACCATCGATGGTACGCAAGCCGAGTACGTATTGATCCCATACGCCCAGGCGAACCTAACCGTCGTGCCGGACGACCTTAAGGACGAGGAGGTGTTGTTGCTTGCCGACATCGCATCAACCGGCTTCAGTGCGGCAGAGAGCGGAAATATACAACTTGGCGATACGGTCGCCGTGTTTGCGCAAGGGCCGATCGGCTTGTGCGCGACGCTAGGCGCCAAGTTGCGCGGCGCGGCGCAAATCTTCGCCGTCGATTCGGAACCCCACCGGCTGGAGATCGCGAAACAGTTCGGCGCGACTCATACATTACTGTCCTCAACCGATGCAGTGACGGCGATCCGCGAACTAACCGATGGCCGTGGCGTCGACGTAGCCATTGAGGCGCTCGGCATTCAGGAAACCTTCGAAAATGCTCTGCGCGTCCTTCGGCCCGGAGGAACCCTTTCCAGTGTGGGCGTCTACTCCGGCCATTTGCAGATTCCCGTCGAAGCATTTGGTGCGGGACTTGCGGATAAGACCATCGTCACCACGCTATGCCCGGGAGGAAAAGAGCGGATGGCTCGGCTTATCCGGCTGGTCCAATCGCACCGCCTGGATCTAGCTCCGTTGCTGACCCATCGATTCCCCTTGGATCGGATCGCCGAAGCCTACGAACTATTCGCTCAGCGAAAAGACGGAGTATTAAAGGTGGCGATACAAGTCCATTAGCGGAAGTGGAGGATAGGGTTTTCTCGGCAGCCACTGCGCATCTTCGGCAGTCGTGGCGAGTGTCCCAAGGTATCTCCTTGCTCGTCGCACGCTGGTCGCTCACCTTGCCAGTCTCTACCAATGCTCTGATTTCGATCGTGAACCGAGCGCAAAAGTGCGTGTGCTTTGAACCGAGATGTGAAGTCAGAACACGGCTCCACAATTGCACTTAGACAAGCATGACGCCGACTAAACTCTTTTCATTTCTAATGCGCGCGAACAGAATTCTCGTATTTACAGTAGTTGTATTGGGCACCGTTACGCCGGCGAGCGCATCGGAACTCCAGAAAGAAACACTCGCTGCCTGGCAAGATTACGTGCGCAACGCCGGGATGCGCATGCAGGCGAGGCTGGATGCAAAAGAAGCGTTTTTGTGGATAGATGAGTCGGCGGACCGCGCCGGGCGTGTCAGGCGCGGTGAGAAGGTCGTCGCGCCACTCTTAGACCACGGAGCGAGACCCGTGCCGTACGGCCTCATCCACCACTGGATCGGCGCAGTGTTTGTTCCCGGGGCCACTCTGGAAAGCTTCCTGACAGTCGTCCGCGACTACGATCGGTACGACGAAATATACAAGCCCGCGGTCATGGACTCGACGCCACTGGGTGCAACGGCGAACGGCCAGGAGTTTTCCATGATCTGGCAGACCCGCGTACTTTTCAGCGATGCGGCCGTGCAGGGCCGGTACCGCGCTCATGATGTTCGAGTCGACTCACGCCGAGGGTACAGCGTTGTCGATGCCACCTGCATCCAGCAGATTGAACATTACCGGCATGCGTCCGAGCGGCTTCTGCCGCCGGACACCGGGAACGGTTACATATGGCGAATTCAAAGCACTTCAAGGTTCGAGCAGCGCGACGGTGGAGTCTATCTCGAAATCGAAGCGATGAGTTTGACTCGGGACATTCCAACTTCACTGCGGTGGCTCGTAGAGCCGGTCGTACAGCGACTATCGGTCAATTCTCTCGCTGCTACTCTCGAGAAGACTCGTAAGGCCGTTAGCGCGCAGAGCGTGGCTGTGGCCACTCGTGCCCGGGAATGCCGGAATGAGGCGGGCAAGTGACCGGATCATGGCGGTTCAACGGTCCGCCCAGGTGCCTGTGCCAACAAGGTCTAATCCAGCGGAAGGAATATCATCGCGTACGTAATCCCGCCAGGCAGCGAACACGTGTGCTCAACTCCTAAATCTAAACCCGCTGCTTCAGAGGCAGAATGATGAATGGACTCGCTTAACACCGCTTCCCCGGACGATTTGCCCGTACGAAACTAGTAGCTTGCGACTAAACCGGCTCAGTAATATGCTTGACCGATGATGATTGGTTTGGCGTGAGCCCGGAGCGCTGGCGGGAAGTCGAGAAGATTTATCATTCTGCGCTGGCGCACCCTTCGGGAGAGCGGGCGGATTTCTTGCAGGAGGCGTGTCAGGACGATCAGGAACTGCGCTGCGAAGTGGAATCCTTGCTCTCCTGGGAAACCTCAGGCGCTCAAGGACTGATTGACCAGCCAATCTGGGAAGCTCGCGCGGATTTTCTCAATGGTGCCGCCTTCACACAATTGACGCCGGGCCATCTAATAGGACCCTACCGCATCGAAGCACTGATCGGAGAGGGTGGTATGGGAGTCGTCTATCGCGCCCACGACAGCAAACTCAACCGTACTGTCGCGATCAAATTTCTCTCCGACGATCTGTCTGACGCGGCTGCCCGTCGCCGGTTCCAGCGAGAGGCGCAGATGGCGTCATCGCTTAACCACCCGCATCTCCTCACCGTTCATGACGCCGGGGAACTCGACGGACGGCAATACCTGGTGACTGAATTTGTTGACGGCGGCACACTGGAAGATTGGGTTGGCTCGGCAAGGCGGACCTGGAGGCAGATAGTGCACCTGCTGCTCGGCATCGCTGACGGATTGGCCGCAGCCCATCAAGCCGGTATCCTGCACCGCGACATCAAACCCGGGAACATTCTCGTAGCGAAGAACGGCTACGCGAAACTGGCGGACTTCGGGCTTGCCAGACTTGCCGAATCCGGCAGCGGCGCCAACGTCTCTGTTGACTCCACACGCACAGGAATGGTGATCGGGACCATCGCCTACATGTCGCCGGAGCAAGCGTCGGGACGGCCGTTGGACGTGCGCAGCGACGTGTTTTCCTTCGGCATCGTGCTGTATGAAGCGTTAGCAGGGAGCCGGCCGTTTGGAGGTTCAACAGATCTCGAGGTTCTACAGACGATCATTCACACTGAGCCGGAGCGCCTTCCTCAAACGCTTCCCCTGGAATTGCGAATCGCGGTGGAAAAAGCTCTCGAAAAAGATCCTGCGGACAGATACCAAAGTATGCGCGACTTGGTGGTCGATCTGCGTCGTGCCGGCCGCCAGAAAACGGAAGAGGTCGCCCCCGCCCCATCCAACGGCCGCTTGGTAAAGTGGCTACCCTGGGTTGCCGCTGCGGGGCTTGCAGCCGGGTTCATTCTATTGGAGAAGAGTCGCACGGCGGAAATCCTGCAAAACCCCCTTAGCGGTGCCACGTTCGTTCGCTTAACCGATTTCGAAAGTGCGGAATACGATGCCGCTATCTCTCCCGATGGCCGGTTCGTCGCGTTTGTTTCCGAGCGCGACGGGCATCCCGACGTTTTTCTTACGCAGGTCGGTACCGGACGGTTCACCAATCTTACGAACGGTAAGGACGCATTGAGGGGCAGCGGGCCCGTAAGAACTGTAGCTTTCTCCGCGGACGGATCCGAGATAATCTACGACTCGGCGCCCGCCGGCCGCACACGCGTCCTATCTCTAACCGGAGGTCCGCCGCGGCCCTTCTTAAACGAGCGAACGGTATCGGTAGCGCCGTCGCCCGATGGGAACCGGCTGGCGTATCACACTGCCGGTGACGGCGATCCGATGTTTTTGGCGGATCGCACCGGTGCCAACGTGCGGCAGATCTTCGTTGATCCCGTGGCGGGCATGCACAACCACTATCCGGCATGGTCTCCCGACGGGCGGTGGATCTATTTCGCGCGTGGTTCTTATGCTGTCAACGAGACGGACTTGTGGCGAATCCCATCGGCTGGGGGCGAACCCCAGCGATTAACTCATCATCAAAATCAGGTAGCTTACCCGACCCCCATTGATGCCCGCACTCTGGTGTATGTCGCCCGTTCCGAGGACGGTTCGGGGCCTTGGCTGTGGGCGTTCGATGTCCAAAGCAACGCTACGCGCCGCGTGAGCTTGGGCGTTGAACAGTATCGTTCGGTGGCGGCCAGCGCAGACGGCCGGCGGATCGTCGCGACAGTCGCGAATCCAACGGCGAGTCTTTGGACTGTGCCCATACTCGACCGTTCTGCCACCGAAGCCGATGTCAGGCCATTTCCTCTGCCGACGGTGCAGGCGTTCGCACCGCGATTCGGGCCGGCTGCCCTGTTCTACTTGTCATCACGCGGAGCCGGTGACGGTCTGTGGCGGCATGGCGGGGGGCAGACTTTGGAAATTTGGAAAGCCTCCGACGGCCCGCTGTTCGCGCCGCCCGCCATTTCACCCGATGGCGGAAAGGTTGCCGTCGTTCTGAAGCGGCAGCATCGGCTGCGCCTTCACATCCTCTCGGCGGACGGAGCGGAGATCCAGCCCCTGACGGAGACGATCGACGTCCAAGGTACAGCCTGCTGGTCCCCCGATGGGAAATGGATCGTCACCGGTGGCACCGACGCGGCCGGCCCGGGCCTCTTCAAGGTTCCTGTCGCCGGCGGCCAGCCGGTGCGCCTTGTACAGGGAGCCGCGACTCATCCCGTTTGGTCACCCCTGGGCAATTTAATCGTCTATATCGGCGCCGTGATCGGCGCCCACGCTCCGCTCCTGGGCATCCAGCCGGATGGCGTTCCCGTCAAATTGCCTGCCATTGCGGTCTATACGAATGGCGAACGCGCCAGATTCCTGCCGGATGGCAAGCGTTTGGTCTACACGGAAGGCGCGGCGCGTTCGCAGGATTTCTCCATACTGGACTTGAAGACCATGAAAACGCGTACGCTTACTCGACTCGATAATCGGGGCGAGACTCGGACTTTTGACATTACACGCGATGGGAAACAGATCGTTTTCGACCGCCTCCGCGATCATTCCGATATCGTGCTGATCGATCTGCCTGAGACCCGTTAGCGCCAAGGCCGGTCATCACCCTTTGGCCAACTCGCGGCTTAGCCAAATCTTCGCCAGCTTCCAGTCCCGCATCACGCTTTGCGGAGAGATCTTTAGAATCTCGGCCGTCTCGTCGACGCTCAGACCGCCAAAGAAACGCAATTCAATGACCCGCGCTTTGCGCGGATCCATGTGAGCCAGGGCCTGCAGCGCGTCATCAATGGCCATCAGCTCGCCGTCTCGAGCTGCGGATACATCGGGAACATTATCCAGATAGGAAGCAGAGGAGGCCTCCACCCGCTGGACTTCCCCGCCGCGCCGTCCGCAAGCGCGAGCTCGCGCCGCATCCACCAGAATCCGTCTCATCATTTGAGCCGCCATCGCGAAAAAATGGGCTCGGTCGCGCCACTCGACATTCGTGACATTCACGAGCCGAAGGTACACTTCGTTGACCAGAGCCGTAGTCTGCAACGTATTCCCCGGCCGTTCTTTTCTCATGTGCCGCCGGGCGGTACGGCGAAGCTCCGCATAGACCATCGGGACCAACTGGCGAAGAGCGCTCTCGTCGCCGGCGCTCCATTCTTGCAGCATGCGTGTGATCTCTACGGACACCATCACCTCAACTTACGCAAAATAAAACTCGACACTACATTGTAGTTTTCGGCGGCCATTCTCGCTCACCCCAGTGGAGACGAACAGAAGTCGTGTTCTAAGGCGATGCTGCCGGGTCTCAGGGGCGCAAACAATTCAACGGCGCCGCGCCAACCGATGTTCCAACAGAACCAACGGTCCCCGTGCGCCTGACGTCCTCGGGCTTTCGGGCAACGAATCGTCAATTGGCCTTGCGATTACTGATCTGCCTCCGCCAAACCAACAGAACCAAGGAAATAGACAATGTATAAAAAACGGCGATATCCGTTCCTTCTCACAGCTTTGACATCGCTCCTGCCGGTGGTGTTCGGCCAGGCGGCGCCGAATGCCGGAAACTGGAAGACCTGGATCTTATCCAGTGGGAAAGCCATCACCGTCCCTCCTCCCCCTTCGGAGGCTGCCACCACGGGGGAACTCGCATGGCTGAAAGACATCACGGCCCAAAACGATCCGCGGATCGCCGCTCAGATCAAGTACTGGGATGCCGGTGCTCCCGCCTATCGTTGGGTTGATTTCGTTACCGCCCGCCAAATTGCCGGCCAACCCGTGGGCGCACCCAATGTGAATCGTCCCTACGCCTATGTCTCCCTCGCCATCTACGAGGCCACTGTGGCCGCCTGGAACGCAAAATATACCTACAACCGCAAGCGGCCCAGTGAAGTGGACCCCTCCGTTCCTACCAGGGTCGCGGTCCCGCGCAACCCGTCATATCCCTCGGAGCACGCCGCTGCCGCCGGAGCCGCCGCCGCCGTCCTGGCTTACTTCCTGCCCGCTGAATCGGCGGCGCTACAGTCTCTTGCCGAGGAAGCGGGACGGTCCCGTTTGTACGCTGGCGTCGAATTCCCCAGCGACTACACCGCCGGGCTCGACCTGGGCCGCCGCGTCGCGGAACAGGTGATCGCCAGAGCCCGCACCGATGGCTCCGACGCCGTTTTTAACGGAGCGATCCCCACCGGCCCCTGCATGTGGACCGGCACGAATCCCGGCAACGTTACGGCTGCCCAATGGAAGCCGTTCCTTCTCTCATCGGCTAGTGAGTTTCGCCCGCCGCCTCCTCCGAGCTGCGAATCCGCCGAGGTTCAAGCGCAATTGGCTGATGTCCGCAACTTCCCCCGTGCACTCAATGCCGCGAGCTTCCTCACAAATGCCAAGGCCTTTTTCTGGCAGACGCCCGATGGATTGACGCCCTGGCCGTTCACCTACATGAACCGTCTGGTCCTCGAAGATAAGCTGGACGCACCGGCCGCCGCCCGCGCGTACGCCCTGCTCGGCACGGCGGTTTATGACGCCTGGATCGGCAGCCAGGATGGGAAGTTCACCTATTGGTATCTCCGTCCCGCCCAACTCGACACAACGCTGGTGCCGCTTTTTCCCGCACCGAATTTTCCGGCCTATCCTTCCAACCATTCCACCACCTCCTCAGTGGCGGCGGAGATGATTGCCTACCTCTTCCCGCGCGAAGCGGACGCCGTCCGCGCTCGCGGTAAGGAAGCCGGCGATTCTCGCATCTGGGCCGGAATTCACTACGAAATGGACAACCAGGCGGGGGTCAATCTGGGCCGCAGCGTCGCACGGAAGTTCATCGCCTGGGCCGAAGCCGACGGCTCGCAACGCTGATCGAGAAGACGTTTGGCTACATAAAAGCGCTCGATCACGCCACTAATACCGCCGGCAAGACCGCTGAAGGCGACCCGGAAATGGCGCGGGCCCTGTATGTATCGGCTGGGGGAAGCGCAGCGCTGCTGCGACGAAGCCAGTGGCTTACTCAATGCCCACCGCGAACCAACCCCGATTCAAATTGCCCTTCTCGCCAATCGAGCCAGTTTGCGTCTGACAAAGGGCCGTTACGCCGAGGCGAAACGGCCCTTTCGCAACGCGGAAAGTCACGCTTCGGCCAGCTTGAATGTGAACAACCGGTGGTTGATTAGTGCCTACCCGGGGCTGGCAGGGGTTGTGCTCAAGACCAGACGGTACAGCGCCGCACTGCGGTTTTCTGAGCGAGCGCTCGTAGTGATCCAACGTTCGCCTGATAATGAGAACCGTGACGATGCGCTCTTCCTGATGGCAAGAATTGCCGCCCAGCGCGGTAAGACAACCGACGCGGAAAGCTACTGCGAGAGGGCCTTGAATGCCTGGGAGCGTTCAGTCGGCCTCAGTCATCCAAATTATGTGTCCGGCCTCGCCGGTCTGACGTAGCTTCGCTCTTCGAATCGGCCGAGCTCTATGCCGATAAGCTTTTCCGTCAGGCGCTCCAGATTGCCGAGTCGAATTTTGGAACGAGCCACCCATTTTTTCCGCACATCACCCTGCTTAAAGAATAGGTCGCGCCAATAGACGGCGAAACAAGTCCGGTCAACTGACCCATGCGCGTATAGCGATCGGTAGGACGGGCTGTGGCAATAACATGCCGCCTGCACTGCTGTGCCGGATGAGCCGCTCTCTAAGATATCGACGCGCCCGGTTCAATCTGGATTTGGCGGCGGGAACACTGATCCCCAACTTCCCGGCGACGTCCCCAATAGCAACCTCCTGGAGGTCGCTCATTACCAGGACTTCCCTCAAAATAGGAGGGATGGCGTTGATTTCCAGGCTCAATAGGTTCAGGATTTGTGCGTTTCCCGCCAACTGCTCCGGCTGATCGCGCTCATCGATTACTTCTAACCGGAACACGCCTTCCGCATCGATTACCTCATCGAGTGTCACTGACGTCATGGTTGCAATTCTCGCCCTTCGAAGCCGCATTAGGCACCGGTTGGTTACGATGCGGCCAAGCCATGCACCAAACGCTCCCTGGCCGCGGTAGGAATTGAGATGTGTCCATACCTGGACCCAAGCGCCCTGCACTTCGTCCTCGGCGTCATCTCGATTCCTCAGAATTGCAATTGCCTTGCCCATGCAGAATCCTTGGTATCGCTTGACCAGTTCCGAGAATGCGCTCTCGTCACCGAAACGCACGGATTCAGCAAGAGAATCATCAGACCGCGTAGTCCGGTCAACGGAGGCAGCTAAACCGTTGGTATTGCCCAAGTGCGGACAAGAGATCGGCCACGTGCCGATAAAAGCGGCTGACATAGTATCCTCTACCCCGCGAATGTTTCTGGGGATGTGGGGAATAGAGCAGCTAGACGGCCACTCCGGTCGAAGCGGCGCAACTAAATCAATTTTTTAGACTTACGCCGAACGCGACACCGCGCTGCAACGTGGATCGTGATAGGCAGCCGCCAATTCACCCACTCGATTGCGCCAAATGGCCAAGTCACAGAAACCCGTCGATCGAATTACTTCCGCAGCCCGGTCATCCAATGCATCGCAACGGTGATCGCCGGACCGCGCCCGCCGGCCAGAGCATTAACCAGGAACCTCTGCCGGTTTCCCGCAGGGACGTAGTGCGTCCGGAAAACGCTCGGCGCGAAAACCTGCGTCTGAAACAGTGCCTGCGGTACGCCAAACGCCAGGCCGGGACTAACGGAAACCGCCATCAACTTCCCGTCCGGCGCGATGTAGTATATCTCCCGGCCATCCCGATTCCACCGTGGCTCGAATCCCCCGGCCGTTGAAACTTGCACCTTCCGCTCTGAGAGCGGAAACGTCTGCACATACACTTCGAATTTGCCGGATTCGTTCGACGAATAGGCCACCAACTTGCCATCGGGTGAGAAACTTCCGTGCGCCTGGTCCCCCGGAAATTGCAGCAGCGGCGTTGGCTTCCCCTCCGCGGAGGGCGGCAGCATCCAGACGTCGTAGCCCGAGGCTCGCGAAGGCACCGTGAACAGGATCGTTTGGCCATCCGGCGACCAATCCGTCGCCGCATAGCCAATGGACCGAATCCCCGCCGCTCGCGCGGTCTCCGGACTCAAAATCCACTGGCCCTGCCCGCCTCCATCCGCGCTTCGCAGATAAAACCGGCTGGTGCCTACCTCGGCGTTTGATCGGAAGACGATACGTCCGCCGTCGGGCGACCACAGAACCGAAACATTCGTCGCCGATCCGAGGGTAACCCGAGAGGTGCTGCCCCGGTCCAGATCGGAGATCCAAATCTGAGGACTGCTCGTCTTCTCATCAGCCCTCGAGAAGGCGAGCCTCTGCTCGTTCGGGGAGAGCCGGAAGTCAAGGTATTCCGCTTCAGGGAAAACGGTTCCCGATGGGTTGCCCCGCCGGTCGAACCAAGTCAGTTGTCCCGGCCGAAGGACTCCGCCCGAATAGGCCAACAGACCCGTCGCCGATGCGGAAATGGCACTGAAAGATGTGGTGGTGCGTCCCACGCCCTCCTCGACGGCAAATTGATCTCCCTGCAACTCCAGGCGGGCGGCGTCAAATCGCCTCGCCATCAATGTGTCCTCCTCGACATAGAGAAGAAAGCCGGGAGGCACATAGATCGCGTTGGAATCGGTCCTGAAAAGCATTTGACTCCGCGTTCCGTCCAGCGAACCGACATACAGGCCGGAGTGTTCACGCGCCGCCCGCGCATAAAACAGGAAATGGCGGCCATCCGGCAGAAAATGCGGCCAGCGGTGGGCGACCTCTCCGATCGAGGGATCCAGTTTCGTAACCGGCGCCGGCGTGCCACCAGATGCCAGAACTTGACTGATACTCTCTGCGCCGGCCGAAAACAGAATCGTATTTCCTGGTCCCCACGCGCCGCCAAAGGCGTCGGTCATCTCCGTAACCAGCGTCTGTGACGCACCGCCCGCAACCGGAATCTTCCGCAATTGCTTCTCTGAAAAATAGCCAATCCATTGGCTATCCGGAGACCAGAAAGGAAGCGACGCATTCTCCGTCCCGGCCAAAGGGCGCGCCACTGCGTCCGCCAGGGAGCGTAGCCAAAGCTGCGACTTGCCGCCCGCCGCACCGGCCACGAACACCATCGCCGATCCATCGGGCGCCAGCGCAAACTGCGGGACCGCCACCGATGTGTTGGGCGGCGCGGAAAACACGTCCTTTCCCGCTGGGCTTACGGTGAACCGCACCGGTTTACCGGCCTTTGGGCCGGGCCGAAGCGCCCACACCGCCCCCAAGACTCCAGCTAGAATCGCTGCAACTGCCCATCCCGCCCAATGCCATTTACCCGCAACCGCCTCAATCTTCGGGACCGCCGGCGGCGTCCGCAAGTCCAGTACAACGTCGCGCAGGCTCTGATACCGGTCTTCAGGATCTTTACTCAAGCACCGCCGCACCAGCCGCTCGAGCCACGCCGGCGTGAACGGCTTTACAGCCATCGGCGGCGGATCGGCCGAAAGGATCGCGCCCACAAGACTGGAGTAGCTTTTGCCGTGAAAAGCCTTCCGGCCGGTCACCATCTCGTAAAGCACCGCGCCGAAAGCCCAGATATCGCTGCGGGCGTCTGCCTCTCTCCCTTCAAACTGCTCCGGCGCCATGTACTGCGGCGTCCCCATCACAGTGCCTTCGGTGGTCAGCCCAGCCGTCAGTGTCTCGTCGGCGGGACCAAGTTTCGGCCCGGACTTCGCCAGTCCGAAATCGAGCACCTTCACCCCATCCCGCGTCAACATAATGTTCTGAAGTTTCACATCGCGATGGGTGACTCCGGCCCGATGGGCGCGGTCCAGCGCGTCGGCAATCTCCGCCGCGAACTGAAGTGCCTGATCGAGCGGAAGCGCGCCCTTTTCAATCCGCGCCGCCAGCGTCTCGCCTTCGATCAGCTCCATCACCATGTAGCCCGGGCCGATATCGTGAAGAGTGCAGATATGCGGGTGATTCAGCGACGCAACCGCGCGGGCCTCGCGCTCAAAACGGGCCCGCAGGTCCTCGCGCTTGGCGATATGTTCCGGCAGAACTTTGATCGCCACCGCGCGGTCGAGGCGGGTGTCAAGGGCTTTATACACCTCGCCCATGCCGCCGGCGCCAAGTGGAGCAAGGATCTCGTAGGGACCGAGTTTTTCGCCGCGGGGAAGAGACATCGGCAATCGATTCCACTCAGTGTATTCGATGCAAAGCTCGATTCAAGGAATCTTTCTCTTCAATTCATCCAGGAAATTGAACAGAAACACCACGTGTGCCCCGCCTTGACCCTCGTCCGATTTCTGCGGAATCGCCAGGATACGTTTTCCATCCGGGTGTACGTCGTAGTTTTGAAAATTGCCGGTTCGTTCAATGGGAACATCGGACCAGAGGCGTGGTTTCCCGGGAACAAACACGCCCGCCTTAGAAATGTAATCGACAACCATGACCTGGCCAGTAACCGTCTCGAAGAACAAATCCCGGCCATTCCGCGACCAAACGGGAAAGCGCGCCCCGTTATTCGAAATCTGCCATTTCCCTTCGCCCGATACGGCCCGCACGAACACGTCAAGAGTGGGGGTTTCCTGCGAAGCATAGGCTAACCAGCGGCCGTCGGGAGAAAAGGTAGGCTCGACACCACGTTGCGGTGTTGCGAAAAAAGGCTCTGCTTTCCCGGGTTTGGGACGGTCCGGGTCCGTGAGGTCAAGCGGCAGAATCCAGATTTCGCGGCGAGTACTCGACTCCGCTGACTGGTGAAATACCAGCCGGCTACCGTCCGGAGAGAACGACCAGGGCGTCGCCGCTCCTTTCTTCTCGTACAACTTCTGAGGCTGCGCGGACCCGTCCGAACGAATCCACCAGATGGCCTCGCCGGCAGCGTAGCCAATATGCTTCCCATCGGGACTCCAAACTGGATTGCGGGCAAGAGCGCCAGGATTGAATGTAATGCGGGACACGGTATCCCGCTCGGTATCCACAACCGCGAGGTCCCCGTTTTCCGAAACGGCGACGCGCTTCCCATCCGGAGAAATGCGGACTCCGAACCCGTCAAACGTGCGGAACGCCTCCTTTTTGCCGGCGCTATCCATCCATACCATGGGCTGGAGTGGGGCTTGCGTTCCCCCGCTAAGATACACCAGGGTTCCGGACTGCGAGCATTCATACTGGCTCGATCGCGACCTCCCTGTTCTTGCCATATCTTCCAGGAGCGGAGTTGCATTCCCCCGGGTTTCAAAGCGGGAGAGATCGAAAGCGACGCCCCAAAGCGCACCCTCACGGATGTACGTCAAGTGGCCGCTCGGCAGGTACCTTCCCAAGTATCCGTTCTCCTGAACGATCTTGAGTTGTTCGGTTTTGGGTAAGAATACGGCGATTTTCGCCTTTTCGAACGTAAAATCGATACCCAATTCGTTTATCGTCACCAGCAGCGAATCGCTTGCCGGAAGAATCTGGGGCCACCATAGACGAGAGGTGTTGGAACCACGGAATATATTTTGCGGAGTTCCGCCAGTTTCGGACACACGGAAAAGAGAGCTCACAGTGGCGAAGACAATGTCTCCGCCGGTTCCCCAGGATGCGCCGCGGGATAATGGCGCGTCGCACAGTGTAACTACGGCGCCCCCTTGCGCCGAAATCTTCTTCAACTTCGTGTCTTGAAAAAACCCGATCCACTGTCCATCCGGGGAAAAGAATGGCTGTTCTCCATTCTCGGTTCCTGCAAGAACCGCGGGCGCGGACTGGTGCAACAGGCGCGTCGCAAGCTGGGGCGGGCCTCCGCCGCCGGCGCGTATCTTATAGGCGATCCGCGTTCCATCGGACGAGATCGCTGCGGTGACAAATCGGTCGTAGATCGCATTCGCGTCGAGTTGAGCATTCAGCCGGATCAACGGCCGGTCCACCGGGCGGCTTGCGCGCCACAGCGCACCCGCAAGCAGCAACGCGACCACCGCCATTGCGGCCGTCGTCCACACGAACAAGCGGCTTTGGCGCGCGCCCACCGCCGCCGTTGACTCCGGCGAGTCTTCCAGCATCAATCGCGCATCCCCGATATCGCGCATCCGGAGCCGCGGATCGCGGACCAGGCAACTCCGCACCAGGCGCCGCAGTTGCGCCGGAACGGCCGTGAAGTCCGGCTCCTGCCGCAGCACAGATGCCAGCGTGTCGGAGACCGTCGGCCCTTCGAACAACTGCTTGCCCGTCAAAAGCTCATGTACCACTACCCCAAACGCCCAGATATCGGCTCGCTTGTCCACTTGGTGTCCCCGGGCCTGCTCCGGCGACATATACCCCGCCGTGCCCATAATCACACCCGCCGTCGTAGCGCCCATGGTCAGCGTCGGGGAATTTGCCGGATTCACCTGCGAGCCTTCCCCGCTCATCGCCTTCGCCAGACCGAAGTCCAGCACCTTAACCCGGCCCTCGGGCGTGACGATGATATTCGCCGGTTTCAGATCCCGGTGAACCACGCCCTTCTCATGCGCATACTCCAGCGCATCGATAAGTTGCCGGATAACCGGCAGGGCGTCCTCGACCGGCAGCGGGCCCGCGAGCGTCTGCCCCTCCACCAGTTCCATCACGATCGCCCGCTCCTCCACGCCGTGTATCGCCGCAATGTTCGGATGGTTAAGCGACGCCAGCACCTGCGCCTCGCGCGCAAATCGCACCATCCGGTCGCGGTCGTCCGCGAAAGCATCGGGCAAAACCTTGATCGCGACATCGCGATTCAGCTTGGTATCGGTGGCGCGATAAACCGCACCCATGCCACCCTCGCCGAGCTTGCCGATGATTCGATAGTGGGCTATGTCTGGCTGCTGGCTCATGACCAAAAGGGCTCATGGCATCGTATCATCCGGGGCTTTACCTGGTGACGATTCGCACTACTCCGGAATACGTCTTTTCACTTCATCAAAGAAATTAAAAACGAATGTCACGTGAAGATTGCCCTTCCGCTCTTCGTCGGACTCCAGCGGCGCCACGATCAGAAGGCGCTTGCCGTCGGGGCTGATATCGTACTGGCGTCCGCCAGCAATGTAGATAGACGGCAGCGGGGCCTCCGTCCACGGACGCGGCTTGCCGGCCACAAACGAGTCCCCTTTGGCTTCGTAGGCCACCTCCATAATGCGGCCGTCTTGCGCTTGATACAGTAGCGTTCGGCCATCCGGCAGCCAGACCGGATAATCGCCCCCGCCATTCGAGATCATCCATCCGCCACTCGCTTCGGGAAATGGGCGGACGTAGACTTCGATCTTTCCCGTAGCCAATCCGCCATGTGCGATCCATTTCCCATCGGGCGAGAACGCGCCTTGCGCCTCGCCATCCGCGGAGCGCAGGAACGCTTCCGGCGGTCCCGCTTTGGGATGCCCGGGATCACGAGTGTCGATGGGAAGCGTCCACAGGTCCAAGCCCGTCTGTTCCCCTACTTGTGTGATGAGGAGCCTCCGTCCGTCGGGTGAGAAGGACGTGGGAATTACGCGGGTCTTCGACTCCGTCAGGAGTTGCGGCTCGCCGCCTCCATCCGCGCGAAACAGCCAGAGCTTGAAACTCCCGTTTTCCTGCTGCGCATAAATGACATGCTTCCCGTCGGGCGTCCAAACGGGATAGGAGATACCGCCGCGGCTGAGGGTGAGCCGCGAAAAGAGTTCACGTTCGAAGTCGTAACGCCACAGTTCCCCGGCCGTCGAAACGCCTTTGATCAGTAGGAGCCGCCGGCCATCGGCGGAAAGACGCGGGTTTGAATGTAATCCCAAGGGAATCGCGATTGGCTGGGTTTTGCCGGATCGATCCACCCAGACCGCGCGAGAGACGGGAAGAACTGCTTTGCCGCTCAAATAGACCAGCGTTCCGTTGTTCGAAAACTCGTATTGACCCATGCCCGTTACCGGGCTGGCGGCAAGGTCCTCTACTACCGGAATAGCGGCCCCCTGCGCGCTAAGCGATGCGAGATCGAATCGCTGCGCCAGCAATGCGCCCTGCCGGACGAATGTCAGATGCCCGCTCGGCAGGTAGCGCGGAAAATACCCTGTACCGACTACTTTTGACTGGCGCGTTTTCAGCGACAAGACCTCAATCCTGGCATTCTCATAGCCTTCTCCGCCGCTGGTCGCTGAGTAGAGAATGGCTTGCCCCCCCGGCAGCACATACGGTGTTCGCTGCGTGAACCCCGAGGACGGCAGTTCCTCCGGCTTGCCGCCCGCTGCCGGGACGCGCAAAAGGCGCCGGTTTGTCGACACGACAATGTGGTCGTCGTCTCCCCAATGGGCGCCCCGGACCACGGGCACGTCGCATAGAGTGACAACCGCGCCACCGTCGACTGGAATCTTACGGAGCTTAAAGTCGCTGGTGAACCCGATCCACCGTCCGTCCGGTGAAAAGAAGACCTGGGTCGGATTCTCCGTTCCCGGCAACAGAACAACGTTTCTCTGCGCCAGCAGACGCGTGGCGATCTGCCTCGGCCCGCCGGGAGGCTTCGCTACAAAGGCAATCCGGGTTCCATCGGGCGAAATAGCCGCGGTGACATTGGTCTCCGGGACGGCGTCCGGCCCCAGGTCCACGCTGAGGCGCGCCACCGGCCGTTCCACCGGACGAGTCGCCTTCCACAGCAGCGCGCCCATGCCGGCCAGCGCCACGGCCATTCCTACTCCCACCGCCCAGAGCAGCTTGGAGGCGGGCAAGGTTTGCACATGCCGCTCGGGCTCAGCGTGATCGAGTAGTAGCCGCGCACCGCTGATGTCGCGCAGGCGTTGGCGAGGATCGCGCATCAGACAGACCCGCACCAGACGGCGGAGCACCGTCGGCACGGCGTCCAGGTTCGGTTCGCGCGTCAGGACGGCGGCCAAGGTATCGGAAACAGTCGGCCCTTCGAACAGTTGATTTCCGGTGACCAGTTCGTACACCACCACGCCGAACGCCCAGATGTCGGCGCGCCGATCGACGTCGTGCCCGCGCGCCTGCTCCGGCGACATATACCCCGCCGTGCCCATAATCACGCCCGCCGTCGTGGCGCCCATGGTCAGAGTCGGAGAGTTGGCTGGATTCGCTTGAGAGGCTTCCCCGCTCATCGCTTTCGCCAGACCGAAGTCCAGTACCTTAACCCGCCCCTCAGGAGTGACGATGATATTAGCGGGTTTCAGATCGCGGTGAACCACGCCCTTCTCGTGCGCATACTCCAGCGCGTCGATAAGCTGGCTGATAATCGGCAGCGCGTCCTCGATCGGCAGCGGACCGGCGAGCGTCTGCCCTTCCACCAGTTCCATCACAATCGCCCGCTCCTCCACGCCGTGTATCGCCGCAATGTTCGGATGGTTAAGCGAAGCCAGCACCTGCGCCTCGCGCCCAAATCGCGCCATCCGGTCGCGGTCGTCCGCGAAAGCATCGGGCAAAACCTTGATCGCGACATCGCGATTCAGCTTGGTATCGGTGGCGCGATATACCGCACCCATGCCACCCTCGCCGAGCTTGCCGGTAATTCGATAGTGGGCAATAGTTGACGGCTGGCTCATGACCAAAAGGGCTCAAGGCATCGTATCAACCTGGATAGGTTCCTCCTCGACGTTACCTGGGAACGAGACTTGGAAATGAAGCCGACCCCGATTCTCACGAATTCGTGAGTAACCCTTATCCGGCGAGCGCTAACGGATGGCAATTGTGACGGGCTCGCTGGCCGTCACTTGGCCTATTACGAAAATGGGAATAGCCGCGCCCGAACGAACGCTGGCTGGAATTCTCACGTTCACCTGAAGCACCCCTGCTACAAGCCCAGGTGCAGCGCCGGCATAAAGTACCTCAGCCGGCAAACCGTCGACTACCGCCGAGATTTCCCCGAGTGGCCTGGGCAGAGGCGTCAAAGCGAGTTTTCCATCCACGCCGGGGGGCACGGTCTGGCCTTCTCCTGTTGCAAAGAGAACCACGATAGAACCCTTTTCTGCTCGGTTCGAAGCCGAGTTCGGAATACCGTCCTGGTTGAGAACTGCTGCTTGCCCTGTTCCGGAAGAGTCGGTGGTGAAAATACCCAATTGCTCGGTTCCCACCCACAATACCAGCGGATTTGACCTCTGCCCCTGGTACTCTACCTGCACCACTGTACGAATTTTGCCGGCCAGCGCGTAGGGCACAACCACGCTGGTCTGTCTTGCTGAGGCGTAGAGCAATGGCGCAGGGATCCCGTCAAACAGAACTCGAACACCCGCCAGCGAGGTATCCACCAGCCCGGCCGGATTGAGCCGTAGTCCAACAAGCGTGGAGGGCCCGATGCCATTTCCGAACAGCACCGCAATCTGGCCGGGCGAAACCACGCCCTGGGGATGAGGCACGTAACTGGCTGCATTGACCACAGTGGCGAGTGACATCGAATTGCCCGCGGACAAATCGAACTTCGCTACAAACGCGGTATGGAAATCTGTGCCTCGGTCTGGCTCATAGACACCGAGTGTGCGCGGGAAGTTGAATGACCCGGTTCCCCCGGTCAAATAGACAGTATTGGACGGACCTAACGCTATGCCCGACGCAAAGTCGTCATTGTTTCCGCCGAATAAGGTGGAATAGGCGACCGCTGTGCCCGTCGAGTTTAGTTTGGTTAGAAAAGCAGCCGAACTTAAGCCCCCAAGCCCGTCATAGAGCCGCGTGCGAAGCCCAAACCCAGTTTGAAATGCGTCCGCGGTTACGGGGAAATTAGCGGAGTTCGTCTGGCCGGTCAAGTACGCGGCGCCCGACGCGTCGACCGCGATGCCGAGGGCGAGTTCGTCCCGGTTCCCGCCAAGATACGTCGAGTAGATTAGCGATGTACCTGTGGGGTTTACTTTGGACACGAACACATCGCCGCTTAAGAAACCTTGCGTGCCGCCGCCAAACGTTCTCTGCGATGCCAGTGCAGTCGTGGGGAAGTCGGTAGAAGAGGTAACTCCGGTCACATATGCGTTGCCGCCGGAATCGCCGGCTATCCCGAAAGCGAGGTCGAAGCCGCCGCCGCCCAGATAAGTCGAATAGAGCAATGCCGTGCCTGTTGCATTGAGTTTGCTTACGAACCCGTCTCGGCCGCCGCTTTTGAATGCAGTCTGGAGAGCACCCGATGTGCTCGGAAAATTCACCGAATCGGTTCCCCCGGCGACATACGCGTTCCCGGCGGTGTCCACTGCAATGTCATTACTAAAGTCGGAGGAACTGCCTCCGAGATAGGTGGAATATAGCAACGTTGTACCTGTCGCGTTGAGTTTGGCGACGAATGCATCCCCATCGCCACCTCCGAAGCGCGGTTGCAGAACGCCGCCCGTAACGGGGAAGTTCCGCGAATCAGTCCCACCGGTCACATAGGCATTGCCGCTGGTGTCCACGGCGATGGAGGGAAATCCAAGGGCTTCATCCAGGCTTCCGCCCAGATAGGTGGAGTACAGCAAGGCCGAACCGGTAGAGTTCAGTTTGGTTATGAACAGGTCTTCTCCGCCAGACAGAGAGCGTTGAATCGCGCCCGGCGTCGTGGGGAAGTCCGTATTGTCAGTCAGTCCAACCACGTAGGCGTTGCCCGCGTTGTCCGCGGCGACCTTAATGCCACGGCTATTGGGCGTAAAGAACGTGTTTGTTTTTGTGCCACTTAAGGTCGTGGAATAGATCAAGGCCGTTCCCGCTGGGTTCAGCTTTGCGATAAAAGCTCCTCTGGTGCCCTCCGGGTCGGGCTGGATCGGATTAACCGTAAGATAGGCGTAGCCGCCGGTGTTACCTGTGACATAAGCATTCCCGGCTGCGTCAACAGCGATACCAGCCCCGGTTGCGTTCTGAGCGGCGAGATACGTAGAGTAGCTCAACACAGGGTCGATCACTAGCGATCTGGCCTTATCGTATGGGCCAACTGCAAATGAGATCCGCTGAGCCGAGTCAAGTACGAAGCGCCCGGCAACCTGTTTTCGGTCCCCATTCACGTCTTGATAGATAAGCGGCTTTTGCAACCGGATCGGTGTCGAAGGACCTTCAAGTAAAAGGTCACCTTGAGCGTCCAGGCTGGGCCGAGCGCCTTCGAAGCTCATGTGGATTATCTCGGGATTCGCGCCTGGGGCGACCACGAAATCAAACTCCAATTGGCGCTGGTTGCCGAAGTAGTAGACCATATCCACGCCAGGATACACCCGCTCGTAACTTACCCTGGCGAAGTGCGGTACGCCTGTCTGCCATTGCTTTGAATCATTGCCGAAGAAGTAATTGCTCTCCCCCGGCAATTTCTCGAGTCCAGAGACTCGCGCCTCCGGATTTCCACCTTCAACCCGCATTCGTAGCAGCGTGGAGGTAGGGCCCGGCAGCCTCAACAGCGCTTCCGACGTGGTGAGAAACAACACGGAGTCAGCGCTGTGGGAGAGGAACTTCACTTGAGCGTCGCTCTGGCCTTGATTGGCTTCAAAGTACAGCGGCAGATTATGATATGCGTCAAGCATCCGTTGCTGGTTGGAGGACTGCGCAAAGCACACGGGCAGCGAGAGTGCCACAACGAAACGGAGAATCATGCGGTGTCCTTATGTTTGAGGATGAGAACGGGCTTCTTCGTCAACAACCTGGATTACAACCGCATACCCGCCGTTGGTATGCCTGATGAAATTTCGCAAACCGGCGCCCGCCACGACTCTCATTCCGATACCGTGATCGCAATGATAGCAATCAGGGACAGAACGTTCACAGAGGCGTCTGAAATCAGGAGCTAAGCCTACCATAAATTTTGAAAGCGATGGACCTGCTCAAGTGAACTTAACCGCTTTTGGGCTCTCGGAATACACGCACCTGCCGGACAGCAACCGGCAATCGGTAACTCCAGGTAATCTCTCCTAAACTGAACTAACCGATGACTTTTTCGCTGCGTCCGCTAGCCTTTGACTTCACAACGCATCAACCGGTCTACTTTCCCCCCGGAAAAGCGGCCAACGTAATTCGGGGAGCATTGGGCAGCCACTTGAAGCAGTCATCGTGCCTTCCCGAATGTAACGATGCCCGAATCTGCCCCCATCGCACCGATTGCACCTACGCGCGCCTCTTCGCCCCCACTGCAATTGGAGACGGCCCCAGCGGCCTCGCCGATTCTCCCCGGCCCTTTGTACTCCGCGCGGCTCACCTCGACGGACAGCATTTTGCGTCCGGCCAAGCCTTCCGCGTAGGCATCAACCTCTTCGATCTTCACCCCCAAGCGCCCCTTCACCTTATTTGCGCCCTCTCCCGGCTCGCCGATTCCGGTCTCGGCCCCGGCCGCGGCGCCGTAAGCCTGGAGTCAGTCTCCATCCTCGACGAAACCGGTGCGGACTCCCAAACCATCTTTCATGACAACCGGCCGCTGCCTGTAAATGAACTGGCATCGCTAAACATTTCGTTAATTCCGCCAGACTCCTCGCCCTCGCTTCTCCGCGTAGACTTCCTCACCCCGGCCGACATAAAAAGCCGCGATCAGCCTCCGAATTCCCCGCCCTCCTTTTCCACGCTTTTTGCCAGAGCCAGAGACCGCGTCTCCAACCTCAGCCGGCTCTACGGAACCGGCGCGTTAGAACTCAATTACGCCGGCCTAGGGGTCCAGGCGGCCGCCATAAACTTGACGTCCGCTAATATTCACAACGTAGATGCCGTCCGGTTTAACGCCCGCAAGCAGCAGACTCATACGCTCGGCGGGATACTGGGACACTGTATCTACGAAGGGCAATTCCAACCATTTCTCCAGTTCCTCAAGGCTGCCCGTTGGACCGGCGTCGGCAAGCATACCGTCTGGGGAAACGGTGAAATTTCGATAACCCCTCTCTAAGGGGGTTTCCCCGCACATCTATCCCCGTAGTTGTCGTTGGTGATAGGTGGTTCGAACGGGGAGCCGTGCAACGTTTTCGGCTCCCCGTCTCCCGGACCCTTGTCGCGCGCTGGAGTGCTGATCGGACCTGAGTAGGAACGGGTCCATCGCTCCTTGAACGCCTCAAAACTACTTAAAGGAAATCGTCCCTTCGATAGTAAAGGTATACGGGTTGGGCTCGGCGGTGGGAGGAGCAATGGCGAACGTCAGTAGGTACTGTAAGCTGCCGGTAGCTGCTTCGAAACGGCCCGTGCCTCCGATGACCCTTAGGGTCCCCGCCGCGCTCGTTGGCCCCGTCCCGTGCCCGTCATCCCCTCTAAGGAAAAGTTGATCGCCATTAGCCGCCGTCAATGTCAGGCTTGTTCGCGTTGTGCCCGCCGGGAGAAGGACCTCGCTGGTTCCATCAAGCGCGAATCTGCCGAGGTGAGTTGCCTGCCCGGTTCCCGACTGATGCAAGTAGACGATACTCTGGACCGGATCAAATCCCACATTGGTTATGACACCTCCCGAACGCGCCTTGAATGGCGCCTCGTCCCCCGCAATCGCCAACAGGCTCAGATTGAGCGTGATCAGCACGCAGGCCACGGTATTGAATCGATACAATCGCTGTTTCATGTTTTTCTTCTTTCCGCTGTCTGTTGAGCAGCAATTCGTACGTTAATGACACGCCGCCCGCTACGGAAGTCACTGGTTCGTGCCTTTTCGGTCATCGGCTACATTGTTGAAAATGCGGCGCTTACCTCTTCCGATCATCTATGTTAGACTCAGATCTCCTTCAGGAGCCCATGATTCCTCCCGCGCGAAAGCCGATGCTGCGCTTTGGACCTTTTGAATTCGACTCCTCGTCTGGAGAGTTGTGGAAACATGGGCATAGGGTCAAACTCCCCTCGCAACCCCGGCAGGTTCTGGAAGCGCTTTTGGGAATGCCCGGAGAGCTGGTGACTCGAGAGTATCTGCGCCGGCACCTTTGGCCGGGAGCCGCCGCTGGTGACTTCGAACATGGTCTGAACGCGGCGGTGAACAAGTTGCGCCAGGCTCTAGGCGATTCGGCCGACCAGCCTCGCTACGTCGAAACCGTCGCGGGACGGCGCGGCTACAGGTTTATTGCGCCACTCCATTCCGCCACCGCCGATGTAGAGTTGCAGGCATCGAGTGCGGTGTCCAACTCGGATGCGATCGCGGCGGAAGAAAATCAAAGTGTCGAAAGTGTGAGTGAGTCTCACCCTGTCTCAGGAGAATGGAAGGCCATTGCGCTAAGGTACCGATGGCGTATTGCTGCCATCGTTCTCGCCTTCTTTGCCCTCGGCGGCGGAGTATTTTGGAGATTCCAACTCAAACCCCGCGTATTGATGGATGGTGCAACCCCATCAGTGAGCCGCGCGGCAAACGACCAGTACAATTTGGCGTTCAACTTCCTCGCCGTTCAAAACGACATCCCCCTGGCGCGGAAGACTTTTGAACGCGCATTGGAATTGGATCCCCACTTTACGTCGGCCCACTTGCAGCGGGCACTTGCAATCGTCATCGAGATATTCAACGGGTATGCGAACGACGGAAGCCTCCTCTATCAAGCGGAGGAAGACCTTCATCAGGCCGAACAGGCCCTGCCCGCTTCCGATGAGCTGCTCCTGGGTGCGCAAGCCGGGATTTATCTCGGTCAGGGCCGCCTCGACCGCGTCCCCTGGGAGAAATTGACAGATTGGCGGCCCGGCATGAATCCTGTCTGGCCGATGATCTTGCGCATGCTCAAGGAACGGCAGCCCGAGGAATCTTTGGCGATTTTGCGGGCCGAGATCGAGCGCAACCCGATGGACAATGTTGTTCGGATGTTCCTCGGTGAGTTGCTACGAACGCAGGGCAAGACTGCGGAGGCGGTTCAGATCTTGGAACGCGTAGTGCAGCAAGGGCATCGCCATCCTACCGCCATTTGGCTTTTGACCATCGCTTACTTGGACCAGGGCAAGCCCGAACAGGCTCGGGCGTTGCTCGAGAGAATGCGGCCGGAGTTTGAAAAGAATTACATGTGGCGCCATGCACACGCAATTCTTTTGGCTGCGGAGGGGAATCGAAAGGAGGCACTGGAAGCCTTGGATGAGGAGACTTTGAAGTTCGCACGGTTGACCTGGATGGTAACGTCGGCAACCGCCGACTTTTATGCTCTCCTCGGCGATTCCTCCAAAGCGGTCGAATGGCTGCAACTCGCCATCGCCCGCGGTGACGAACGCGTCTCATCTTTCCGCCGCAACCCGCGACTGGCATCGCTGCGTACTGACCCGCGTTTTAACTCCCTCCTCAAGTCTGTCGAAGCTCGCCAGTAGATCACGAATTGCGTCGGGCCATGAGGACGACAACGGGTAAGCGTTCAATCGAATCGAAGCGCTCTTTGCCGGGTCGCAATCGGCGTCCATAGACGCGCCGGCACGCGGACCATCCTCGAAACAAAATTGCACAGGGAGTTGACACTGTCAACTTTTTCGAGGTATCCTTTGAAAACCTGCCTCTACGGCCCGATAAATCTATCAGTTAGCGGTGCGGGCGCTTTTCTTGGCCGGCCGCGAGGACGGCGCGCAGGCGCAGGGGCCACCGCGCCAAGGGCTTCGAGTTTGATGGCGTAGCCAAGTTGGGCCGCGCGGCGCGAAATGCTCTTGAGCGCTTTAGCCGGATTAAGCTTGTCGAAATAGTCGCCGCCTAATTCCTTGTACCTGAATCCGGCGCATTCCTGCTTTCTTCAGTGGTCTCCAAGCCCGTGTTGACGGGCTCTCCACGCGTGTTGTAGAGTTTCACGAATTCCTAACGGGCGGTTAGGAATTCGTGAAATGCCATATTCGCCCAGAAATATCAAAATCGCCTGCAATCATGCGGGCCTGACGCACTACGGCGGGGTCTACTTCTTTCACGAATTTCTGCGAGTGCTGCAGCTTCGCCATTTTTTGGCCACACACCTCACCTATCCCAGACGCAATAGCCGGTACCATTGGTCCCAGATGATATTGGCCCTGATGTACCCGATCGTGCTGGGCCTGGACCGTTTGGAAACCGCGTCGTTCTTGCGTTCCAACAGCACATTTCAATATCTCACCGGCCTCCCCAGCTTCCCTGATCCGCAAACACTTCGTCGATTCCTACACAACGCACCGGACTCATTCTGGCAACAGTTGCACCGCGTGAATGATCGACTGCTGCAAACCTTCATCCACTTACCCGCTCAGCGATCCCGGCTCATCAACAGCATTTAGAGCAATCCAAAACCGGGACACCACGGCAAACGCCTCTTGGCATCCGATAGGGATTCGGCACTCATCGGCGAGAACTTGAAAAGGTCGGTGCCAATCAACAGATGGAGGCGCGAGCTCTCCTGGAATCTCATGAGTACCACGGCGTTCGAAAGTCCGATGAAGAGCCTCGCGGCACCGGGGAAGCTCCAGCAGATCTTCGGCGATGAGCAGGTAGAGGTCAACCAGGTCGCGAACGCGGCTGTTAGGATGGCTGCGGGGCACCGTGTAGGCGTGAAACTTCTCGGCGAACTGTTGCTCGCGGCCGATCAACTGTATGATCGGCTAAGATATCTCCGCGAAATCCAGCCAGCCCCTCGTGATCATTGTTTCCACTGGATCGAGAATCACATCGCCGATTCCGACATCGACGTGAAACCGGACGAAAGTCCGGCCGTCGATTCGAGACTCGACTGGGTATCGCGCTCCACCGTAAGGTGCGGCGTCTGGGTCCAACATTGCTTCGCCTACTCGGAACGAAAAGAAGTCATCTACATCGAGTGATCCGGAGCGCTGCAAGTGTTCGAGGGCGGACTCGGTATCCCCTGCCCTTAGAGTGAAATCGAGGTCGCGTGTCGATCTGGCCGTAACGAATCGAAGTTCCATCGCATAGCCGCCCTTGAGCACCCAATCTTCCGCGGGAATGCGGATCACTCGAGCAAGAAATCTGTCGAAGGCAACTTGGCGGCACAGCCGCTGGAAGTCAGTTCCGTCCACAAGGGAGATCGACTTCAATCGTTGCTCCAAGGCTTGCCGAAAAGCACCGGGAGATGCGTACTTGCGACTTTGCGGCATTAACGTCCACCACCTTGGAGAATTTGCAGCATGTCGTGGTGTCGTGGATCGGCTTGGGCCGCGCGTATTTCGGCACGTGTGATCTTCCCGGAACGTACGGCGGCGGCAAACGCCGATTGGAGATCTTCGATTGGAATATCTCCCGTAGTCGCGACATCGATCAGCGTACAAAGAGCACTGGTAACAGGCACGCCGTCAACTTGTTCAATATCGGACGGAACTAGGTTTGCCATGTGGAGGACAACTGACTTGGGGATCGGAGCGCTACGGCGAAACCCGGTTGGCACTGTGATGTGAATTCTAGCCGGCATGGTGTCCGTTAGCTCATGGAGCGAAAGAGCCGTCTGGTGGCTAAAAGTCCCTTGCGGCTGTTCTTGCCGATTCCTCGACCAGAGCCACCACAGAATGAGATCGGGGCGACTCGGAACCGGCTGGGTCTTAAGCCGAAAGATGCCTCGCCGCTCCCGCACCCAGTTGCCCGCTTGAACGTGATAGCAGCGTTTGGGAGCCGTGTAGCCGATCGAGGCAGCCTGCTTGGAGGTAAAGAAGCCGCCCTGAGACGCAGCGAGTTCCGTGAGAATCCGTTCGTCCGCTACATAGGATCTTTTCTGCATAATAGTTCAACTCTCCTGAACTATTATGATGGATTGTGGGAGCCTTCGACATTCTGACCGGGTTACGGCGCGAACGGAACCTCGTCTCCCACTAATCTCACTCATGGGAGAATGGGACCGGGAGGCCGTTCGATGTCTACGCTGCCAATCCCCGTTCCGAACGAAGTTATCGCCGGCTTTTGCCGCCGGAACCACATCCGGAAGCTCTCATTGTTCGGGTCCGTACTCACCTCCCGCTTTCGGCCGGAAAGCGACGTGGATATGCTCGTGAAGTTCGAAGAGGACGCCCGTCCGACGTTGCTGACGATGGCCCGGCTTGAGCGGGAACTTTCGGACTTGATGGGCCGCAGAGTCGATCTCCGGACCGCGGGCGAACTGAGCCGCTATTTCCGGACTAAGGTTATCGCCGCCGCCTTGCCGGCATACGAACGAAGCTGATTCAGAGAGACTTCCTCGTTGGGCGGCCAACGTAGAAAAGAGCCTGATCGCCTTCTCCCGCCACACCCTACAGCACCTTGCGCCGGCCAGGTGCACGTCAGTATCATTGTCGCTAAGCTTCGCCGCCCCAGCCACAACGCAGGAGCAGAGATGGTGGATCGGGCCGGAAATCCTGTCCGCCTGGTCGACCTGCCTCAAAGGCCAGCTCAGGAGGACCACGTTGCGACCTGCATGTTTCCTGTCTCTCATCTTTGTTGCCGTGTCTGCGGCACTGGCGGCCAATGATTGCAAACCATCTTCGTTGAACATTCCAGGAGCCCCTTTTCCCTGCGTTCACCCCGATGGGCGAGTCGGGTTCCGCGTCTCAGCGCCGGGGGCCCAGAAGGTTCAGGTCCGCCTGGGCGGAGCACACGAACTCACGAAGGGCGCTGACGGTTTGTGGACCGGAACCATCCCAGCCCAAGTGGTGGGATTCCATTACTATACGATCTCTGTCGATGGCGCCACGGTCTCCGATCCGGCGACCGGAACTTATTTCGGCGGGGGGTGGTATAGCAGCGCGATTGAAGTTCCGGAGCCAGAAAGCGATTCCGGTTACTACGCCCCGAAGGATGTCCCTCACGGAGAGGTCCGTCAACGCTGGTACTTTTCCAAGGTGACGGGAAAATGGCGGCGCAGCTACGTCTACACCCCTCCGGGCTACGACAGCAATACGAAAACCCGATACCCGGTGTTGTACCTGCTGCACGGCTGGGGAGAAAACGAACAGGGGTGGCACATACAGGGCAAGGTCGACCTGATCATGGACAACCTGATCGCTGAGAACAAGGCCAAGCCCATGCTTATCGTCATGGACAATCTGAACGCGGCTAAGCCCGGCGAGGATCCCAGCCTTTACCATGCGCGCAGCATCATCGCCCGCGCCACGCCCGCGGACGTTCCGCCGCCCATCGGCGCCCCTCCGCCACGGCCCGCGCCAGGTAGCGCTCCTGCCCTTCGACCCGGATTTCCGGCAAACTTCGGCGCCACATTTACGGAAATGATGTTGACCGATCTGATTCCAATGGTGGAAAAGAACTACCGGACAGCACCGGGACGCGAGAACCGCGCGATGGCCGGTCTCTCCATGGGCGGCATGCAGTCTTTTCAGACCGCGCTCAGCAACCTGGATAAGTTTGCCTATCTGGGCGGATTCAGCGGCAGCAGCGGTGGACGCGGCAACTTCGATCCCAATACCTCGAATAATGGAGTCTTTGCCGATGCCGCGGCTTTCAATCGGAAGATGAAGGTCTTGTTTCTGGGCATCGGCACGGCCGAAGGGCCGGGAACAAAGACCTTCAGCGAGCAACTGACCAAAGCGGGAATCAGGAATGTCTACTACGAGTCCCCGGGAACAGCCCATGAATGGCTGACTTGGCGGCGCTGCTTCAACGATTTTGCGCCGAGACTGTTCCGGTAAGCATGAACATTCGTGAGAGGGTTCCACTTTCGCTATGCGCCTCTTATCCATACTCTTTCTGATTGTTCCGGCCGCCATCGCCGCCGAAAAAGTCCAACTCAAAGTGGACGCCGCAAAGCCAGGGCCGAAGATTGACCGTAATATCTTCGGCCAGTTCGCCGAACACCTCGGCAGGGGCGTCTACGAGGGCATTTGGGTGGGGACCGATTCCCCGATCCCGAACACGCGCGGCATCCGCAACGATGTCGTGGCCGCCCTGCGGACATTGAAGGTGCCGAATGTCCGCTGGCCGGGAGGATGTTTCGCGGACGAATATCATTGGCGCAACGGCATCGGACCGCGGGACAAGCGCGCGGTGACCCTCAATCCGAATTGGGGCGGCGTCATCGAACCCAATACATTTGGGACCCACGAGTTTATGGATTTCATCGAACAGATCGGCAGCAAAGCCTATCTGTCCATCAATGTCGGATCGGGGACCCAGCAGGAAGCGGCGGACTGGCTCGAATACATGACCGCCGCGAAACCAACGACGCTCGCTAAAGAGCGTGCGGCGAATGGGCATCCGGAACCGTACGAAGTTCCGTTTCTGGGCATCGGCAATGAAAGCTGGGACTGCGGCGGAAACATGACGCCGGAACACTATCTCAGCCAGATGAAGAGCTTCGCCCGCTTCGTCCGCAACTACAATCCGGCCCAGTCGGACCGAAACCAGATGCAGAAGATCGCGGTGGGTCCCGATCGCGGCGATGTCCGCTGGACGGAGGAGATTATGAAGGCCTACCAGCAGCGGCATTGGAGTTGGGACATACAGGGGTTGTCGCTGCACTCGTATACGGTAGTCAAGTTCCCGGCGGCCTATGCATCGGTTGGATTCGGCATCCCGGAGTACGATCAGATTTTGAAGGCGACGCTCGAAATGGAAGGCCTGGTTTCCATGCATTCCGCGGTAATGGACAAGTACGATCCAAAGAAGCAGGTCGCCCTCGTCGTCGATGAGTGGGGCTCGTGGTACAAACAGCTTCCGGGCGCGCCGCCAGGTTCGCTGCTGCAGCAGAACAGCCTGCGCGATGCGATTATCGCGTCGTTGAACTTGAACATCTTTGCCCGTCACGCCGGCCGCGTGCGCATGGCCAACATCGCGCAGATGATCAACGTGCTGCAGGCCATGATCCTCACCAGCAAGGAAAAGATAGTGCTCACGCCCACCTATCATGTCTTTCGCATGTACGTTCCGTTTCAGGAAGCATCCCTCATCCCTGTCGAATACAATGCGGGCACTTACAGCAACGGCGGTATCCAACTGCCGCGCGTCGACGCGATCGCGGCGAAAGATACATCCGGCAAGTTCCGTCTGGCCGTCACCAATCTCGATCCGCTGCAAGCGCTGGAAGTCGAAGCAGACGTGATTGCTGTGTCGGGAAAGTCGGCTTCGGCCGAAACCATCACGGCGGACAAAGTGGACGGTGTGAATACCTTCGACGCGCCCGCCGCGGTGACGCCCAAGCCGCTCAAAGTGATGTTGCAGGGTGGCAAGCTGACGGTCAACGTCGCGCCGAAGTCGGTTACCGTCATCACCATCGAGTAAGAGAGAGGCCACACATGATTCGACTAATTGCCCCGGCATTGGCTGTACCCGTTTTGCTGCTGGCGCAAGTGAAAACCGAAGTACCCGCCGTCGTGCCAGGATCGAAGCCCGCCATCGTGGAACGGATCAGGATTCACGGCCCCGCGCTCGAAGGCAATCTCGAAGGCAACGCTGTCGATCGCGATGCGATTGTCTATCTTCCGCCCAGCTACGCGAAGGAAAAGAAGCGTCGCTATCCGGTTGTATACGCGCTGCATGGCTATTCGATTGGCGCCGAGCAGTGGTCGGGCGAGATTCATGTGCCGCAAACGATTGAGGGCGCCTTCGCCCAGGGCGCTCGCGAGATGATCGTGGTGTTACCGGATTCTAAAACGATGCATAACGGCTCGATGTATTCGAGTTCCGTCACCACGGGAGACTTCGAGCGTTACGTGGCACGAGACGTCGTGGCGTATATGGATGCGCACTACCGGACGATTCCCACACGAGCCGCCCGCGGGCTGGTTGGCCATTCGATGGGCGGATATGGCGCGACACGCATCGGCATGAAACATGCGGATGTCTTCGGAAGTCTTTATATTATGAGTCCGTGTTGTCTAGCCCCGATGGGCGGTGGTGGCAGACCCGCGAACCCCGCCTTCACCAAATCGATCGAGGCGGTGAAGACGCCGGCGGACTCGGCAAGCCTGCCGTTTGGAGCGCGAGCGCAGTTGGCCTCGGCGGCAGCCTGGGCGCCAAATCCCAGGAATCCACCGCTTTATCTCGATCTGCCCACCAAGGATGGAACTCCGCAGCCGGAGGTGATAGCTCGGTTCACGGCCAATGCTCCGTTGGTATTCATCGATCAGTACATCGGCGAATTGCGGCGATACCGAGGCATATCCATTGATGTCGGCGACAAAGACGGGTTGAAAGACGGATCGGTCAAACTGCACGAGGCCCTCGACAAGTTCAGCATCGCGAATCAGTTCGAGATCTATCCCGGAACCCATACCAGCGCCGTGGCAGTTCGCTTTCAGAATCACGTTCTGCCATTCTTCAGTAAAAATCTGTGCTTTGTCGGCCCTTGCCAATAGCCGCGGGCAAGCGGGTGTGACGGCCTCGTCCGGGCAGAGCGGAAACACGCGCGACGGGATTTCTAATTGTCGCCCGACAGCCGTCCGGCCAAAAAGCCAAGCTGTCCAATTCCGATCCGCAGCCGAGAGGCTGGGCATGTTCGGAATGGCAAAAGGCGGCAAAGAATACCGTCGCATCATCGCCCGGCAACAATCAGCAATGATGGCCGAAAGCTCGAAATTCAACACCGATCCGCTCTAGGTATCCGCACCAGATGACAATAGTAGAGGGCGTACCGATCTCCTCCAATGAACCTCAGCCAACTGAATCAGCTAATTGCCAATGGAGAGTCGTCGGCTCTCGAGTTTAAGAAATCAACAGGCCAACTCACTCGGGCGGGAGAAACGTTGTGCGCCTTTTTGAATGGTTCTGGCGGTACCGTCTTGTTTGGTGTTACGCCCGATGGATCCCTTGTGGGCCAGTTGGTCAGCGACGGAACACTTCGGGATGTGGCACAAATGTTGCGGCGCATGGAGCCTCCTGCCTCGGCACGTATTGAGAGAGTAAAACTCCCCGGCGAGGCCAATGAGGTTCTTGCCATAGCTGTGTCTCCCGACGACGACAGCCGGGTTTTTACTTTCGATGACCGGCCCTATGAACGAGTTGGGCCCACAACACAAATCATGGGGCAGGAGACCTACCAGCGTCTGTTGCTGGACAGGGCTCACGCGCATAAGCGATGGGAAAACAGTGCTTCGCCGCTTCAATTGAAGGATCTCGATCTCGCAGAACTCCGAGCAACGATCAAGGCTGGGATTGAGGCTGCCCGCATTCCCTCCACGGCATCTGCAGAACCCGGCGAAGTACTCGCGCGTTTCGGCCTCACCTCGGGGCAGGGGCTGGCGAATTCTGCCGCAGTTCTGTTCATCAATCACGAATCACCATATTACCCGCAGTGCCAGTTGCGGCTGGCGAGATTTCGTGGGGTCGACAAGAATGAGTTTCTGGACCAGCGCCAATTGAATGGCAACGCATTCTTTTTGCTTCAGGAGGCAGTTCAATTTTTGGGCCGCCATCTGCCAGTCTCCGGGCGGATCGAGCCGGGCCTTTTTGAGCGCGTCGATTCCCCGCTTTTCCCTCCGGTGGCGCTGCGGGAGGCGCTAGTCAATGCTTTCGTCCACCGGGACTACTCGATTCCCGGCGGAGCGGTTAGCGTTGCCGTTTATGACGACCGATTGGAAATTTGGAGCGATGGGCGACTCCCCTTTGGCTTGACTCCTGACGAGTTGGTGAAGGAACACCTCTCTCGTCCCAGAAACCCACTGATTGCTGAAGTCTTCTTCCGCCGCGGACTTGTCGAACGGTGGGGACGTGGCACTCAAAAGATCATCGAACTTTGCGTGCTTGCCGGACACCCTGCTCCCCAGTTTGTCGAGCAGGCCGGTGCGGTTGGGGTGCGTTTCCTGCCTAGCGGCTATATCGCTCCGCTTCGCGTGGCGCACGACCTCACAAGCCGTCAACGATTGATTCTGCAAGTATTGTCGGCTTCAGCTAATGAGACATTTGGGCGGATAAAAATGCGGGTAAACCCCGAGATCGCAGACCGCACTTTGCGCGATGATCTCATCCACCTGAAGCGTCTGAAGCTCATCGAGTCAATTGGGCGAGGTCGAGGTGCTGTTTGGTTATTGCGGCGCACTGCAACCGAATAAGGCGGTCAAACCGCCTTATTCGGTTTGAAGAGGAAACCGCAACAATCGACATCTTCAAACTGACAAATTCCTTGGCATGTCGTTGAAAGCAATAAACAATTCAATGGCCGCAGAACTATTCCCAAGATTCCAGGCAGTAGAGCAAAGGGACTTGAAGATGGAATAAGGCGGAACCGCCGCCTTATTCCGCCTTATTCAATGCCGGAAGTTTGCTTGGGCAAAGTCTCTTGAGTTGACCACACTGAAATCAGTCTTGCCACGTGGCACGGCAGCGGGCACGCCGTTCATCATCCGCGCCTCAGGCGTGTTCCCTCTCCGGACTCCCCGAAAAACCGGGCCAGGGCGGGATGGGATTTGAAGTACCGTTTTTGCGCCTTGGGCCGCCGGTCGCAATGGGTTGCGGCGCGAAAGGAACCTCTTCTCCCACTAATCTCACTCATGGGAGAATCAAACCGGGAGGACGTTCGATGTCTACTCTGCCAATCCCCGTTCCGAACGAAGTTATCGCCGACTTTTGCCGCCGAAACCAGATCCGGAAGCTCTCGTTGTTCGGGTCCGTACTCACCTCCCGCTTTCGACCGGAAAGCGATGTGGATATACTCGTGAAGTTCGAAGAAGACGCCCGCCCGACGTTGCTGACGATGGCCCGGCTTGAGCGGGAACTTTCGGACCTGATGGGACGCAAAGTCGATCTCCGGACCGCGGGCGAACTGAGCCGCTATTTCCGGACTGAGGTTGTCGCCACCGCTTTGCCGGCATATGAACGAAGCTGATCGTATCCGGCTATGCCACAGCAGCCATCCTGATCGCCCAAACGCGCTCCCGCACCTCGTTACTCGCTGTCATGAAGGACATCGAGATCATTGGCGAAGCAGCGAACAAAGTTTCGGCCGAGCTAAGGGTCGCCGAGCCAGCCATCCCATGGGGCGACATCGTTAGGATGCGAAATCGACTCATCCATGCGTATTTCGACGTAGAACCGGCGTTCGTCTTCAACCCGCTCACCCGAGTTGAGCGGCCAGCCACGTTTTGGCGAAATCCCAATCCCGTTTCAGTGTGGCGACCGAGATCCCCATCACCTCTGCCGCATCCGCCTCACTCACCCCTCCGAAGAAGCGCAACTCAACCACCTTTGCCGCCCGCGGGTCGAGAGCCTCGAGTTTGGCCAATGCCTCGTTCAGCGCCAAAAGCCTTACGTCCAGACCCGGGTCGCCTACGTCGAATTCGCCGAGCGAGAGCGTCACGCCCTGGCCTCCCCGTTTCTCGCTATGCGCCCGCCGGGCATGATCCACCAACACGCGCCGCAACTGCGTCGCCGCGGAGGCATAAAAATGTGCCCGATCCTTCCACGCCACTGGCTCGCCACGGAAAATTCGCAAATACGCTTCGTGCAAAACGGCGGTTGTCTGCAGCGTGTGACCGGGGCGTTCGCGCCGCATTTCCCGGGCCGCGATCCGATGTAAATCGGCGTAAACCAGGTCCATCAGTTGATTCGCGGCTTCGGGATCGCCCAGCCGCCAGCGGTCCAGCAAACCCGTGATATCCCCGGGCTCGCGATCTTCCGGTAAGTCCACTAGACTCGATTATGAGCTATTTTCCCCTGGCGCCGCGCTAAGCTCACCGGAGGGCACGCGCGATGACGCCCGAAGAACTAAGCCGGATCCGTAGGATCTACGAACAGGCGCTGCCGTTGAGCGGTGCCGCCAGGGAAGCGTTTCTCGTGCAGGAATGCGGCGGCAACGAAGCCCTCCGCGCTGAGATCGACCGGTTACTCGGCGCTCACGAGAACCTCCCCAGTTGGCTGGACCGGCCGATGTTGGGTTCCGCCCTGGCGTTTCCCGCACTCGATCCTCCTAAGCTCGACGGGCGCCAGTTGAGCGGGTACACCCTGATCCGCGAGATCGGCCGGGGCGGCATGGGCTCGGTCTATCTCGCCGAGCGGTCCGACGAAATGTTCCACCGCCGGGCCGCCGTCAAGCTGATATTGCCCCCGGCCGCCTCCGCCGAGATTATCGCCCGGTTCCAGCAGGAACGCGAGATCCTCGCGTCGCTGGACCATCCGAATATCGCCAAGCTCCTTGACGCGGGCGTGACGGAGGAGGGTTGGCCGTATTTCGTCATGGAGTTTGTGGACGGACGCCCCATCCACCACTGGTGTGACGAGCGCAAGCTGAATATCAGCGAGCGGGTCAAGTTGTTTAGCGGCGCCATCGACGCGGTCCGCTACGCCCACCGGCATCTGGTGGTCCACAGGGATCTGAAGCCCGGCAACATCTTTGTCACCAACGACGGCGTAGTGAAGCTGCTCGACTTCGGCATCGCCAAGGTGCTGTCCGGCACCGCGGCTGGGAAAGCCCTCGACACCCAAACCCTGGCAAGCATGATGACGCCCGAGTACGCGAGCCCCGAACAAGTGAACGGCACGCCGATCACAACGCAATCGGACGTTTATTCTCTCGGTGTGGTTCTCTATGAGCTGCTCACCGGCCACCGGCCGTATCGCCTGCTGAGCGCGGCCATGCATGAGATCGCGCGGGTGATCGCGGAACAGGAGCCGGCTCGCCCCAGTGATGTCGTCGCCACCACAGACCCGGCCTTCACCCGCGACAGACTTCAAATCACGCCCGAAACCGTAAGCGCCGCCCGCGAGGGGGATCCGAAGCGTCTACGGAAGCGGCTCCTGGGCGATCTGGATTCCATTCTTCTGATGGCGCTGCGCAAGGAACCCGAGCGCCGTTATGGGTCAGTGGACTCGTTTGCCGAAGATCTGCGGCGTCACCTGGACCAGCGGCCCATCCTGGCTCGCGAGGCAAGCCTGTTGGAGCGGTTGACGCGCTTCATAACCCGTGAGCCCGTCATTTACTCGGGCATCTCCACTGCCATCGTACTGATTTACTTGGGCGCGGTCACCGTGGTTGAACAGGCAACGGAGGATGTGGAGGCCGCCGTGCGGAATCCAGCCCTTCGGCTTTCCCTCCGTTCGCTATGGTTCTTCTGCTACAGCGCGTGCATGATCGCGGCGCCGGTCTCGGTTTACATTGCTCGTGTCACAGGCGCGGTAGGCGCGTTTTCGACTCCCAGCGGGAGGAGACTCCGCCTCGGAGCCTTGGTGGGCGCGCTGATCTGGGGACTGGTCATCGCACTTACCTGGCGTCTCGCTCGCGCCGAGGGCTGGTGGCATTCCCGAATACCCGGCAACCCCGATCCTCTGCTATTGACCTCTCCTCCCAGCGTCGCGACTTACTGCGTCCTGGGGCTCACGGTGATGTGGGTGCTGTACATGACCGGGCGGCGGTTCGGCCGGCGAGGCACGGGCATTGGACTTGTCTTGCTCGGACTGGGAACGGCAGCCATGCAACGAATCGCGTTTGCATACATCATTCCGGCATTGTCGTTTGACGGCGGCGCGGTTGCATTCCTCTCCACCGCGGCCGCCTCGGCCGTAGCCGGATGGATCGGCCTCGCCGTCATGCGTTCCATCGGGGGGCGATCCGATAACGGCCCGGTCCAGCCTGCGAACAGGCCTGGCCAGCACGCCGGACAAGCTTCCACAAAATCTTGAACGTTTCCCCCACTCGCTGCGCTAACGCATGGTGAACCGGTTGGAGTGCCGGAGAGTCGAATTCCACGCCGCCGTTTGCGAGCGAGCACGGTTGACTTGCTCATCGCAAATGGGGTTGATTGCAATCCTCGTCAGGGATGCCGTCGCCCGGCTGGGTGCAAATCCACGGCCGTGAATTCCTGAAAGAACTTTGAGCTACCTTCCCTCCCCGCTGCGCTAGGCATGTTGCAAGCCGAACAGCAACCTGCCTAAGGAGGCGAAAGTGAAACAAGGAACTCAATCAGCAACCGAGACTGTGCCGCTGCCCGAAGCGAGCGCCATCGGGGTCGCAACATATGAACAGCTTATGGGGCCCGCCCGGAGCCGCTTCGAGAACCATCCATCGATTGCGGCCCTGTTTCGTAATCCCCTGGAGCCGATTACTCTCGAACGTTTCCTGATCTACTTCAGCGCGCTCGGCGTGGGGATGACGCAGCCGGTGGAGGATTGGATTCGCCGCGCCGGCGGGCGGTGCGAGGAACTCGGCCTGACGGAACTGGCCGCCGCGCTCCAGGCGCACGCGAAGCACGAAGCGGATCATCACCTGTTGATGCAAGCCGACACTCGCCGCCTGGTGGAGCGCTGGAATGAGAACCACGTACCCCGGCTGGCCGCTGCCGCGCTGCTGGAACTCGACCCGGCGCCGGGCGTAGGTGGCTACCGCGAACTCCACGAAGCGGTGATTGCAGGCCCAACCCCCTACGGCCAACTGGCGATCGAGTACGAAATCGAAATGCTCTCCGTCTCGTTCGGCCCGGTGCTGCTTCGCAGATGCACGGAACTGCTGGGCGCGGAGATCCTCCACGGCCTCAGCTTCCTCGAAGATCATGTTGCCCTCGACGCCGGCCACACCCATTTCAACCGGCTTCAACTCGGCCGATTGCTTGCGCAGCGGCCTGACTTTCTCGCCGGACTTGTCGCGGCGGGCTCGGCGGCTCTCGACGCCTACGTTGTTTTCGTGGACGACTGTTTCCAACTTGCCTGCCGGGATGCCACATGACCGCCGCATACTCCTGGCAACTGATCTGCCCGCATACCAGTAGCGCCAACGTGCTCGGGGAGATCTCCGAATTTCGTGGCCGTACGCTGCACGCCGATGGAAGAAGACCCCGGTTCGCGCGCAACGGCGGCTTCGCCGACGACGATCCCATCGATCCGCATTCGTTCCATGTGACGGTCCGGTCTGGCGGCGCTCTCATCGGCTGCGTGCGCGTCACTCCCATCGGGGAACTCTCCCAAAGCTTCCTCGGCCGGCTCCCGGGCAGTCTACGGATTCGGGAAGTCCTTCAGGCGATGCATGTGCAGGCCACCGAATGCGCCGAAGCCGGCCGGTGGATCGTCGCTCCATCGGCACGCGGCGCGGCCCTGGGCCGGAACTTACTTGTCAGCACATGGGTGGTCGGCCGATGGCTCAACAAGCGCTGCCTCCTGGGAGCGATTGGAGTTCGCGGCGGACAAGTAAAGATGTGCGCCCGTTGCGGAGGCCAGACCGCCCCCGAGGCTGCGCCCGTCTTCGTGGAAGAGTACGACGACGAGTTGTCCCTCATGTATTTCGATCTCCCCAATCCACCCGCAGAGGTGGCCTCGCAACTCGATCGAGTGGAACGGCTCCTCGGTTTGCGGAACTGACTCGAACAGTATCCATCAAACGCGGTTCTGTATTCGTTCCGGATCGCGTGGCTGTGGCAAACCGGCGATTCGAATCAGCAACAACAACAGCATGAAAGGAATTCAAAATGAAGATGTTTCTTACAGGCCTCCTCATGGCCGGCGCTGCCTTCGCCGATGCCGTGACCGAGTGGAATTTGATCCTGCGCACCACAATCAGCGCCGAAACTCCCCAGGCCCAATCCCGCTTCGCGGCGATTACGCATCTGGCGGTGTTCGAAGCGGTGAATGCGATCACGGGAGATTACGAGCCCTACCTTCGTACCGTTCCTGCGTCTTCCGGTGCGTCTCCGGAAGCCGCTGCGATTGTCGCCGCGCATCAGGTGCTGCGCAACTACTTCCCTGCCCAGGTGACTTCTCTGGATGCGGATCGAGCCCGTACCCTCGCATCCATTCCGGAGAGCAACGCCAAGACCGCCGGCATCGCCGTGGGACAAGCGGCGGCCGCCGCGATGATTGCACAGCGCGCCAACGACGGCTCCGCAACACCAATACCGTACACGCCCATGATGGGGATCGGCTTCTGGCAGCCGACGCCTCCGGCGTTCGCAGCGGGTGCTTTCTTGCATTGGGGCCGGATGACCCCATTCGGCATCGCACGCCCCGACCAGTTTCGCCCCAAACCGCCACCCGCGCTTACCAGCAGTACGTACAGAAGGGATTACAACGAGGTCAAGCGCATCGGCGATGCGATGAGCGACATCGAGACACGGCCCCAGGACCGCATCGATGTGGTGCGCTTCGTCGCGATGACCAGTCCCACTCAGATCTGGAACTCGGTTGCGTTCCAGCTCAGCGAGGCCAGAAAATTATCGCTGTCCGGGAACGCACGATTGTTCGCGTTGCTCAACATGGCGATCGCGGACGCCGCCATCGCGGTTTTCGAGGCCAAGTATGCCTATAATCTCTTGCGGCCGGTGACGGCGATTCGTGCCGGGGATCTCGACGGGAATCCGGGAACGGACCAGGACCCGGCTTTCACTCCGTTTATCGCTACGCCGGCTTATCCTGCCTATCCTTCGGGTGCTGGGGGCTTAGGCAACGCGGGACGCTCGCTTGTCGAACGCATTTTCGGTCGCGGGAGGAATCCGGTTACGTTGTCGAATCCGGCGCTGCCGGGAGTGACCTTGCAATACATGAAGCTGCGGCACATTACGGACGATGTGGTAGACGCGCGTATCTATGCCGGCATCCACTTCCGCTTCGACCAGGAGGCGTCGGAGATACTCGGAGAGCGTGTAGCCGCGTATGTGCTGAGGAACAATCTTCGTTGTGCCCGCCGCGGCGCGTGCGATGGAAGCGAAGGGGATGACGGCGTGGAATAAAGGAGATTCCGGCCCGCGAGCGAACCCTGCGGCTGGGGCATGGCGGCCTACACCGGCCGCATGCTCCATCCGCCGAGTAGCAACCGAGGAGAAGGGCTTGACCAAGACCCTGGAAGTGTTTGACGAGTCAGCGCGGCAGTTCCGCTGCACCGCCGAGGCATTCAGTTTCTGCTGAAGTCACAAACGACCGATGGCTCCTGGTTTGTCCGCTCAAGAGCAATCGGGGCGCAGCCGTACTTCGAGACAGAGTTCCCACATGGAGTTCATCGGTCGATCTCTGCTGCGGGAACCAGTTGGGCATCGCTGGCGCTGAGTTCAACTCTACCTGCCATCCCAGCAGCCACTGCCGCCCGGCAGCGCCGTAGAGTCGGCGTCACGAACTCATTTCGGTCTTCGTCGGTTCGGGTCGGGAAGTAGCTTTTAGCCTCTGATGACGATCCGGCGTACAAGGAGATGCACGCCGGCCCCGACCTGCCTGCCGTTTGAAACCCGTGCGGAGTTGGCCTCGGCAGCAGCCTGGGCACTCAATCCCAGGAATCCACCGCTTTATCTCGATCTGCCCATCAAGGATGGAAATCCGCAGCCGGAGGTGATAGCTCGGTTGACGGCCAATGCTCCGTTGGTTTTCATCGATCAGTACATCGGCGAATTGCGGCGATACAGAGGCATATCCATTGATCTCGGCGACAAAGACGGGTTGAAAGACGGATCGGTCAAACTGCACGAGGCCCTCGACAAGTTCAGCATCCCGAATCAGTTCGAGATCTATCCCGGAACGCATACCAGCGCCGTGGCAGTTCGCTTTCAGAATCACGTTCTGCCATTCTTCAGTAAGAATCTGTGCTTTGTCGGACCTTGCCAATAGCCGCGGGCAAGCGGGTGTGACGGTCTCGCCGGGCAGAGAGGAAACGTCAGCGAGGACAATTTATCGCATAGCGCATACCCACTGGGGTTCGCCCAAGGGTCGGCGGGAGATGCTGGATTAAAGGATTCCGCTGAACGAACAGCACTTACAGCGCCTTCGTCTATGGAAGGTACCGGATTCGGACGAAGATGGAAGGCGATTGGCGGCTTCTTGGTAGACGCTATCGGGCCGCCGGCGCTGGAAGTAGCGCTGGCATTGCGGCAAGAGATTCAATCGGGGCTCGACCACGCCTATTGTTTACGCCGATCGCAAGTAGAGCGTGTGCGCACTTGATTTCGCACAGCACATAAACAGCAGAAGTTAGCGCGGCGGCCTGCGGTTGGCAAATCAAAACGACAAGTGGCAATCACCACGTAGCCGTAGTTGCGAGCAACCTCGTTTGCGGATGCAAGTTTGATGGGCGACACCTAGAACTGCCGGCCCTGGGCCAAGTGAATTTCGACGGGCTCCGCGACGACAACAACCCGCCCAAAAAGTCCCATGGCATGTGCACGGCTAACCATAAACGCCTAGGATGCCGGAACGACTGCGGGCGGGTTTGGCGGATCCACGCCTGAAGGGGAAGAGGCAAAGTATCCCAACATGATGACATCCCTATGTTTGAAACATAATAGGAAGGGAGCCATAATTGCGAGTTCCAGCCAAAACGTCAAAGAAGCTCCTCAATCCGAACCGGGCCACTGAACAGGAAGGTCTCATTTTTGTTCAGAAGATGGCTCTTGCCTTGAGAGCCATCTGGCGACCGACGCCGAACGACGACTATGGCCTCGATGGTGAGATCGAACTCACGCGGGACGGATCACCTACTGGGTTCCTCGTCAAGGCCCAAGTCAAGTCGGGCTCCAGCTACTTCCACAACAGGAGCGCGTCCGGCTTCGACGTCCCCGTAAAGCCCCCAGATGCCGACTATTGGCTGGGAGTGAACGTGCCCGTCATCCTTGTCGTTCACGACCCCAAATCAGGTCAGGGCTATTGGAAGGATATCAAGAACTACGCAGCGCAACATCCCGAATTCCCTTCGACGCCGGTGATTCGCTTTTCAGTGCGATCAGACTTGCTCAGCGCCGAGAGTATCCTCGATCTTTCCGAGACCGCAATCCCGGATGAAGTCCAGCGCACTGAATTCCTCGTTGACCAAATCCGCGAACACTTACACTCAAACATGCTGCCGGTGATAGCAGTCCCACCAGCAGTTTACGAAGCCGACTACTCCTTACGTCGGCTGGCTGAAGCCCATGAAGAAGGGTATACGCTCGGCAGAACGAACTCTGGCAAGTACATCGGATTTCTCGACCCACTCGCGCCAACGAACCGGTTCCGAACCTTAATCGATTCGTCGTCGGTTAGACAATTGCGATATCCCGACTACCTGCGACGCAGCTCGACCAGGAACTATGCGATTGCGCAGTGGAATGACGCGATCCATTCGCATCTCGGCGCGCTTGGACTCGTGCAAAAGGACCAAGAAACCTACTATTTCCGACGGTGCGACGACGGCAGTGCCCGCAAACTTACGTGGGAATCCACCAGAGGCCGAACCCCTGAACGTCAGGTTGCCTATCCATACATCGGTAAGAAATCGCAGGCCACCGCGTTTTGGGTTCACCACGCGTGCCGCATCGCTTTTTGTGAAGTTGGTGGCCAGCTCTTCCTACGAATTACGCCTGCCTACGTATTCACGCACGACGGAACCAAACTCATTGCCGGAAAAGAAGCTGGAACTCTCAGCACCTCGCGGACCAGTAAGGATCGAAACTATCAGGTATTCAACCACCTTATGTTCTGGCTCTGGTACCTCGCGGGGGGCAAGGAGTCGATCAGTCTAACCATAGATAACTCTGAAATCGTCGTCGCAGCCAGTTTCCTCGGTGCGGACGCTAATTTCGGAATCCCGGCCGATAAGAAGAGCCTCATCGAGATCATTACCGCCGAGCACGAAGTTGACTGGGCCGAACTCGAAGCCGCAGCCGAGAACAATAGCGAGGAAGTTGAATGAGCACCGTTGCAGTCCCTAAGCCGACATTGTCATTCGAACTTCTTGAAGAACCATACCTCGTATTCGGAGGAGCCACACTCGGAAGAAACCCAAAAGCAGGCCTTACGCTCGCGGGACCTGCCGGTCTCGATACAGATCTGCACCCAAAGGAAATCGAAATTGCCCTGATCGGAACGGGCGTGACGCTAGAAGCCGCCCAGACTTGGATTGAGAATTGTGCTCATCCAATCGAAGGCAACCCAAAGAAGCCCAGGCAGGTCCCGACCTTTCCTGGGTTTAGCCTCGACTCACCCTTCAGGAGTGTAATGCGCGCACAGCAGGCGACGCAGGGACTCATCACGGACATTGAAGTGCGCAATGTAACCAGTGAATCCAGATACGAGGATGGATTTCGCAAGGCAGTTGAACTGCTCACAGAGAAGGTTACGCTCACTTGCGAGAGCCTGCCCGGGGCGCGCGTCGTATTTTGTGCAATCCCGCAGTCCATCGTCGATTACTGCATGGAGGCTGGCTCTTACCTTCGGCGGCACGGTAGCTCCAATGCGCTTTTTTCAAAGCTTCTCCAACTCGAAGCCCAACACGGGCAGATGACACTCTTTGGAAACAGCGCGTCAACTGATAAGACCGAGGACATCGTCTATCGCAATCTTCGCCGTGCGCTCAAAGCCACTACCATGAAGTTGCGAAAACCACTTCAGATCGGGTTGGAGAATAGCCTTTTCTCGGCCCGTTCTCAACACACGGCTACTAAGGCTTGGAACTTCTGCGTTGCGCAGTACTACAAAGCCACTGGAGCGCTTCCATGGAGGCTCGAAGGCATGGACCCGAATACCTGCTTTGTTGGTATAAGTTTTTTCCAGCAGAATACCGATACTTCATTCAAAATGCGCACAAGCCTGGCACAGGTCTTTGCCGGCGACGGTGAGGCTTTCGTGGTTCGTGGTCTACCATTTGATTGGGATCATGGCAAGACACCCCACCTACCTCGCGCCGGCGCTGAGGCTCTGATGAAGCTCATCATTGAACGTTACAAAGAGATGCGAGGTCAGCAACCTCCCCAACGAATCGTTATTCATAAGACGTCGAAGTTTTACGAAGACGAACGAGAAGGATTCATCGCCGGTTTATGCGGGGTGAATCGTTACGACCTTGTTTCCATTCAGAAGGTCGGCACTCGATTCTTTCGCGAGGGCGGATACCCACCTTTGCGCCGCACCTATGCGCAGTGCGGCAACGGGCACTTTCTGTATACCCTCGGCTACATTCCTGAGCTTGGCACCTACCCAAAAGGCTATGTGCCGGAACCGTGGTACCTTATCGATCACCACGGTGACGCTACGCCCAAACGTCTCTTCAAAGAAATTCTCGCCCTCTCGAAGATGAACTTCAACAATGTTGATTTCTCCGACGGCGATCCAATTACAACGCGCTTTGCCCAGCGCATCGGAGAAATTCTCGCCTACATGAAGGAAGGCGAAGAAGACAAGCACTACCGATTCTATATGTAGGCTTCCCATGCGTTACTACGCCGCCCTTAGAGCTTGGCAGGCGCGGCCCATTGTGACCTAATCGGTCAACATTCGGATACGGACGTTCAACCCGCCGGTATGGCCTCGCCAACGAAGATGGATACACTGCGCCCTGCTAATACCTCGGGCGACTCGTCCGATACGCCACAGAACCGTTGCCGACAAACCACCGTGCAGAGCGGAATTTCTATGACGGACGTACCGGCCGATGGCGCGTCTTTGACGAGGCCCCCAGATGGACAGCTCTAGGCCGAAGATGCTAGCGATTGGGTTAATACTACCCAGCTTCCTCGCTCTGACCTTGTTTTAGCCGGGCGATTAAGTCCGAGAGCTCCTCACGGAATGCGGTCCATGACGTGACCGCCGCGGCGATCGTCTGCAAATCGCTCAACTCCGCTCCCCAACTCAGTGCGGCCTCGAGCCATTTAAGTGCTTTCGCATTGTCATAGTATCGGCCTTCGAGTCTATTTCGAACAATCGCCCGAATATAGTACAAACGCTTCAGATCCGGGTTATTGGCGGTTTTTTGGTTGATTGCCGACATGCGACATGTCATCTGCCAGCATTTCTCCACGGACTCATAAGTTGGCATTCCGTCCCCGTTTACCTCAAGATAGGACGCCACCGCATCGTTCATCCCGGAAATAATCTCCTCCAGCGCGAAGCGTTTCAGCATTTTTCTAAGTGTCGCGCGCCCGGTCTCATTCAACGCGAATGGCTGAACTAGTTCAGACCAATAGTCGGCCAACTCATCCACTTTCCGTCCGTCTAAATCTCGCAGTCCTCGCTGCCACTCCATCATCAACTCTAATTGCTCGCGGCGCTCCTGCAGAATTTCCAGTTGGAGTCGCGACTTTTCCAACACCGTGTTTTTATGAAGCGGAGTTTTGGACTTCCCGAGATTGCAATTTTGGCATGCGGTAATCAGGTTAGTAATGTCATCCGTCCCGCCTTCATAGACAGGCGAGATGTGGTCAACGTGCAGCAGCACATCTGGGGCGACCGCGCCACAATACTGGCACTTGAAATGGTCGCGCTTAAATACTTCAAAGCGAACGGCCTTCGAAAGCGGCTTCCGCCGTTGGCGTGGTGCGTCATCCACTGCGTCCCTCCGCATTGGTGCATCGGAATTGATATCGAGGGTAATAGGAGGAGTTCTTCCTTCTGTACCATGAAATCCTTCTGCGCATGAGCAAAGCGTCTCCCATCCCCCAATCTGGTCGATGATTTCGGAGATCGGCTTCATATGCTCGGATGTACTAGATATTATTCGATTTACGCTCCGAACGAAACCCACCTCTCGTCATCTTGCTTGCTGCCGTCATGTACCTCGCGCGCCGAATCGGCATAAACACGAAACGCAACATTGTGATTTACTCGTGTCCGGTAAATGTTTTTCCGTGGGTATCCAACTCACTTAAAATCAGGATCATAGCCGGATTTTGGCGAGTTTTCTGTCCGGCGACAATCAAGTTTGCCGCTGTTTTCGGGTGTCAGGATTTCACCATTACACACAGGCCCAGGCACGCAGGGGATCTAGCGCGGCTCAATAGGCAAACCGACTCATCGTATCCTACCAGGTGTCCTCGTCGAAAAATCAATCTGGAGCGGATTTTCCCAGGTGCGACCGATCGAGCTTGGCGTGCTGGACGCAATGATTGGCGCGATGCCGTGTTCGATCCCAAACGACTGCAAGATCTTGAATGAGTGGAGGGTGAACCAGCAGCAGGCCCGAACACCACTTGAAACTATCGCACTGTAGATTTCTCACGCAGAACTCCTAACCGTCCACGGCACGCCGGAATGCGACGTGTTACCAATCCGCAAGACTAACGGCTTCGGATCAATATCCCGGACAAATTGGCGAAGCTCTTGCAGAATATTCGCGGTTTGAGTCGACGACGGAAAAAGACGAATTCCGTGTACTGGGGGCTCTAAGTGCAACGCCACGCGACTCTGGTGCGCGGCGACCGCACCGGCCGCAAATTGCCGGTCCCGAGAATCGCCCTCGATGGCGCTGACTTGTTTTAACCCATCGAGCGAACAACGTAACTTCAAATTCACCGTTTTCGCCAGTTGCACCGCATTGGCGGGCTTCGGTGAAGAATCTTGAACTCGATAATCCTTCACCTCCACGAACCAAATCGTTCGACCGCGATAAGCCGGTAGCGGACCAGAGATCCTACTTTCATGAACTTCGTCGGGCTGCTTTTCTCCAATCGCCAACGGCGCAAACATGCCAAGCTGACCCGAAGGTACTTTGCAACATCAGATTCGGTGTAGAGTTCGTTGAGCATACGAACCTGGAGATTACCCCACTGATGGCGTGCCCCTTTCCTACGCATAATCCGACACAATGCGTCGGACTATGCGTATAATGGGGGAGTGGGCGCATTGGAGCAACAAATTGACCAGCGACTGCAGCGCGGGCTACGTGTGTTCTCCGGCCGGGAGATGCTCGACTCCGTGCAGCAATCGCCGGAAGCCTTCGAAGCGGCGGCTCGCCGGCTGAAGCGCAAGCACCGGCTCGCCAGTCCGTATCGAGGATTCTTCCTGATACTGAGCCCGGAAGACCATGCCTACGGCGCTCCCGATCCGGTCCGGTGGATTGATGCGCTCATGAAATATCTTGGTGTCGACTACCGCATCTCGCTACTGCGCGCGGCCGCCCATCACGGATCCTCTCATCAGGCCGCCATGGTATTTCAAGTGATCGCCCCGAAGCAACTCCGCCCTATCGAGATCGGCCGTCATCGGATCCAGTTCGTGTATCAGGCGCCCGAGGACTTCGCCTCAGTCAATCAACCGCCATTCCTGGTACAGATCAAGAGTGAATCAGGGTATGCACAGGCGGCCGGCATTGAGTTGCTCCTCCTCGACTCCATCCGGTACATGCACCGGGCGCTGGGATTGAACGGTGTTGCGCAATTGGTGCACGACCTTGGCCCAAAGGCAGATCCCCGAAAGCTGGCCAAACTCGCCGCCGTCTATGAGAACGCAGCCGTTCGCCGCTTAGGTTATCTCTTCGACTCTTTCGGCATGAGGCGCCAGGCCGAAGCCTTGAGCCGCTTCGTGAAGAAGGCAAAGTCGATGAAAGCGCTCGATCCGGGTGTGAAGCCCTTGCCGGGCATCTCTCGCCAGTTCGAGCGGAACGCAAAATGGAAGCTGGTTCTGAATCGGCCTGTGGAGATCGACTCGTGATCCCTAGCGACTATCTGCGCGAGTGGGCATCGACCTCGGCTCCGTGGCCGGACCCGGCGCAGGTCGAGCAAGATCTCCTCATCTCCCGCGCGTTGTGCGATCTGTTCAACGAGCCACGGCTCGCCGGCACGATGGCGTTCCGCGGTGGCACCGCGATTCATAAGCTCCTTTTCGCCAAGCCGCTTCGATACTCCGAAGACATTGACCTGGTGCAAGTCCAGGCCGGTCCGATTGGTCCGCTGATCGATGGAGTCCGCACTGCGCTTGACTGGCTCGGCCCCTGCAAGCGAGAGCCGGCAAGGCACTCGATGCACATGACCTTTCGCTTTTCACCAGAGGCGGGTGGGCCCAACAGGAAGCTGAAGGTGGAGATCAACACTCGCGAGCATGAAAATGTGCTGGGACTGCGCGACTACTCGTTTGGCGTTCAAAGCGGTTGGTATACCGGGCAGGCGGTCGTGAAGTCTTTTGCGCCAGAGGAATTGTTCGGCACGAAACTACGCGCGCTGCTACAGCGGCGCAAGTCCAGAGATCTTTTTGACCTGAACCAAGGACTTCAAAGCCTGAACATGGACTTGTCCGAGATCATTCGATGTTTCCAACATTACCTCCGTCTGGATGGAACGCCGATCTCCAGGGCGGAGGCCGAACAGCGCATGTTGGAGCGCTTTGAGGGGAGCTTGACGGAAGACATCGTCGCCTTGTTGCCGGGCGGAGTCGGCTTCTCGGACGCCGAAGCCGTTAATTCGGTCGGCCGAGTATGGTTCCGGTTAGTCGCGCGCATGCCGGGCGAGCCGTGGAAGTCGTCGGCGCAGGTGATCGAGGCCCTACGCCAGACGAGAGCCGCCTCACTCCTGGCCGATCCCTTGATCTAGTCCGGCGCTGCTCATGGTTCGCATTGAAGCTTTCTCACGCAGAACTCCTAACGGTCCACGGCACGCCGGAATGCGGCGTGTTACCGAGCCTGTACTGGAGGCTCTAAGTGCAACGCCACGCGCCTCCGATGCGCGGCAACCGCACCGGCCGCAAATTGCCGGTCCTGAGTATCGCCCTCGATGGCGCTGACTTGTTTTAACCCATCGATCGAACAACGTACCTTCAAATTCACCGTTTTCGCCAGTTGCACCGAATTGGCGGGCTTCGGTGAAGAATCCTGAACTCGATAATCCTTCACTTCCACGAACCAAATCGTTCGACCGCGATAAGCCACGATGTCCACTCCCTTCCGGCCGCGGGCGCCCCTCGCCCAACGAAGGAAAGCCGGCCATGCGTCAAACTTGACAACGGCCATCTCGTCCGGAAACCCAAATGTAAGCGCCTGCTCCCTGACGAAAATCATTCCGCTTCGGCCGTCACGTCTACCCCAACTCCCATTTCCAGGTTCATGTAACGGTCACTCTGCTCCAAATCCTCGTCAAGTGACGCGATATCTCCAATATCGTCAATAGAGGAACCTTGCCGAACGCTAACTGCGCCGCCCTTCCTCATTGAGAGACCGAAATACTGCACCTCGGCGTCGATGAATTCACGGCTGTGTAATATATACAGCTCTCGCAAAAGAAATAGGCTGTGTGTCGCTACGAACACTTGTATCCCGATGTTCGACAACTGCAGAATGGTCCGCGCAACGAGCTTAATGATCCTTGGATTGAGATTCGCTTCCGGTTCGTCCCAGAAAAGGTAGCCGTCGCCGGCAAGGGAACCAGTGGCAATCAATTGAGCCACGGTCGCCAGCTTGCGTAGCCCTTCAGCAACCAGGTGGATCTCCATTTGTCCGCTCGGCATGTCCAAGTAGAATCGGCCCGTCTTATCGAGCAGGATTCGCCCGCCCATCGCTGTTTCCAACGGCAGCAATAACTCCTGGATGCTTCTTTTATGGGATGTCCCGCGAACCAGCGGCGCTCCCAGTAACAGACAAGTGTCTCGCCAAGTTTCTTCGAACGGGAGCCTCGTAGTCTCGTAAATCGACACAAAACCCGGATAAATGCTCAAAAGTTCCCGCGATGGTAAGAACACCGGAAGTTTCTCAATGCCGCGACTGGGTGACGACTGCAGTTTGACCATGCCACGCTCCCCGGCTGAACTGGAGATCGATAGTGCGGTATTGAATTCCTCATCGGCGAAGGAAAGCCGTAAACGCGCCTTTCCCTGCCCTCTTCGAACCAGCCCGCCTAATCTGTCTGGCTGGAATACACCCTGGAACTTCGACGCCAACTCCACCTCAAGTGCGGAATTGCTCGGCGCACCCCAGCTACCTTCGCCCCATCTTCCTCGACCCCATCCGGACATAGTTTTCGCACTCGCTGCGATCACAGAGTATGCGGCTTTCAGAACATGCGTCTTTCCTGTTCCGTTCTCGCCCACGAAAACGTTCAAACTTCTTCCAAACGAACAGGTCGCGCTTTGGAAGACCGTAAATTTGTCGAGTTGTAATGACGTCAGCATTGTAGACTTAGTCCCGTCTCTGCCATCTCGCCACCCTCCCTTAATCGCTCTAATACTCCGCCGCCCTCATCTTCGGAGCTGGATTCGCCGCCATTTTTTGGGCCCTCCTGAGGAGCGATCCTCATAGATCGAAATTTATTTTTCCCCTGAAACCAACAACTTACAAAAACGCCGCCAAAAGTTGCTTGACCCAAGCCTGCTACTTTGAAGCCAGCTCGGAACACTCCGCGCCGAAAAAGGCCTCCGCCTCAAACGGAGGCCTTTTTCAATTCTACGCCCAACATGGGCCGCAACTAGGAGCAGCAAATGTCCAAAGAGGAACGCGCCAGGATCTCCCGTGAAAACGGAGCCAAATCCCGGGGCCCAAAGTCGGAGGAAGGGAAAGCCAGGTCCTCCCGCAACGCGATGAAGGACGGCTCCCGCGCCGAAAAACTCAAACACTTCGTCCCTCCGCACGAAGCCGTCGTGTGCAACGAAGACCGCGAAACCTACCGGGTACTCGTCGATCAACTGGTCGCCATTTACAAGCCGTACAACCAGGTCGCCTTCCAGGCCGTCGGCGACATCGCCGCCGCGCGCTGGCAAATCGACCGCCTCAACCTCTGCATCACCATGCACTGGAACATGGCCCTCGTCGCCGCGGCCAATAAACCCGCGCCTGCCAATCTCGAGCCGGAACTCCGCGAAATCATGACCATGTCCGACGCCTCCGCCGAACTCCTCTCAGGCAACAGCATGCTCACAAAATTGAACCGCGAAATCGCGCGCCTCCAGATCGTTATCGGCCGCGCCGAGCGCCGCATTAAGTTCATCCACGCGAATTTTCCCGATTTCGCCCCGACGAACAAACAAACCCAGGAATCGAAACCAGAGAGCGTTGTAACGGAAGAACTTATCGAATCGGAACCCGAGAAAAACGGCGACGAACTACCGCCCATTTTCACCTCGGAAGACACGCCCGCGGTCATAGAAGCCTACAAAAAGGAGTTCCCCGGCCGCCGGATCGTGATCGTACCTGCGGAGAACGTCGACTACGGCGCACACGTGCCTCGCACTCCTCGAAAATCGTCATGAAACCGCCGAAAACGACGTCAAATTTCCGCGACATCTTCAAGCCCGCAGGCAAAGTGTGTCCAAATTTCGAAGCCGTGGCACTGAACTGGGAACCACTAACCATCCCCGTCGAATCCACGCCCGAAAACCCAACCCCCGAGCCCGCCAAAACTTCCGAATGGGCCCAAAAACTCCTCGGCTTCACTCCCAGCCCCAGACAGGCCGAAGTCCTCGACACCGGCGCCAAATACCTCATGCTCTGCTGCAATCGCCAGTGGGGTAAAACCACCACCATCTCCATCAAGGCCCTCCACGCCGCCCTCCAAACACCCAAACTCCGCATCGTCATCATCTCCCGTTCCAAGGACCAGGCCGGCATCCTCATCGAAAACGCCACCGAATTCGCCATCACCCTCGGCCACCCCACCCGCCGCGTCCTCGGCCAGCCCTACTCCCTCAAACTCCCCAACGGCAGCCGCATCTGCGCCGTCCCACACACCCAGGACACCAGCCTCGGCCGCAGTGCCAACATCCTCATCGTCGACGAAGCCGCCGTCGTCAAGGACGAAGTCTACTTCTCCGTCTCCCCCTTCGTCGCCCGCACCCACGGCCGCATCTGGCTGCTCTCCACCCCCAGCCGCCAATCGGGCTTCTTCTACAACTACTGGAACGACAAAACCGAAGACTGGACCCGCATCTTCTCCAATGTCCACGACTGCCCCGACATCGACCAGCAGTTCCTCGAACTCCAGCGCCGCGTCAACCCCATCAAATTCCAACAGGACTTCCTCTGCGAATTCGTCCAGCCCGCCAACCGCCTCTGCAGCCGCGAATTCGTAAGGTCCATCCTCCACCCAAAAGATCCCAACAAAAAATAGGCGCTATCCATGTTCATCTGTGTCCATCTGTGGCTAATCGAGCGTGTAAACTTAGAGGATATGGCGCAAGCCAACCCCTTTCAGGACCCGCTCCGGTTCGAGCGCCGCGTCCCCTCCTGCGCAGTTGTAATCTTCGGCGCCAACGGCGACCTTACCAAGCGCAAATTACTACCTTCCCTCTACCGCCTCGCCTTCGAGCGCCGTCTCCCCCAAGGATTCGCCGTCGTCGGCATCTCCCGCACCGCCATGTCCGACGACGATTTCCGGGCCAAAATGGAGGCCTCCGTCAAGGAGTTCCTCGAAAATAGCCCCTTCGATCAGGCGCTCTGGGACGACTTTGCCCGCGGCCTCTTCTACATCTCCGGCGACGTGGCCGACGAAGCGCTCTACCAGCGCCTCTCCAAACGCCTTGAAGAGATCGCCAAGTCCCGCCAAACCGCCGGCAACGTGCTCTTCTACCTGTCCACCCAGCCCAGCCACTACGGCCCCGCCGCCGGTGGTCTCGGCCGTGCCGGACTGGCTAACTCCGCCAACGGCGCCTGGCGCCGCCTCGTCGTCGAAAAGCCGTTCGGACACGACCAAACCAGCGCCCGCGAGCTCGAAAACCAGCTCCACCAGCACTTCGCCGAAGAACAGCTCTACCGCATCGACCACTATCTCGGCAAGGAAACCGTCCAGAACATCCTCGCCTTCCGCTTCGGCAATCCGCTGTTCGAGCCCCTCTGGAATCGCCGCTACATCAGCCACGTCCAGATCACCGCCGCTGAATCCATCGGCGTCGAAGGCCGCGGCGGTTACTATCAGGAAGCCGGCGCCCTCCGCGACATGATCCAGAACCACTTGCTCCAGGTCCTGGCCACCGTCGCCATGGAGCCCAGCGCCGTCTTCGAGCCCACCGCCGTTCGCGACGAACGAGCCAAGCTCCTGCGCTCCATCCGCGTCTACAAGCCCAACGAAGTCGATGACCACGCCGTCGCCGGCCAGTACGGCCCCGCGCGCGTCGGCGGCAAGGACCTCCCCGGCTTCCGCCAAGAAGACGGCGTGGACCCCAAAGCCATGACCGACACCTACGCCGCCGTCACCTTCCAGGTCGACAACTGGCGCTGGGCCGGCGTGCCCTTCTACGTTCGCAGCGGCAAACGTCTGCCGAAGCGCGTGACCGACATCGCCATTCGCTTCAACCCGGTCCCCCATTCGCTCTTCAGAACCGAAGGCGATGAAGGCGAGTCCATCGACACCGCCCGCCCCAACCTCCTCATCCTCCGCATCCAGCCCGAGGAAGGTATCTCTCTCCGCTTCTCGTCCAAACACCCCGGCGCGGGCATGAAACTCCGCCCGGTTTCCATGGACTTCAACTACGGCACGTCCTTCGGCACCCGCACGCCGACCGCCTACGAAACCCTGCTCGTCGACGCCATGGTCGGTGACGCAACGCTTTACACGCGCCAGGACATGGTCGAGGCCAGTTGGGCCGCTGTGCAGCCCATCCTCGACGTCTGGGCCAATCGCACCGAAGACCCGTTCCCGAACTATCCCGCGGGCACCTGGGGCCCCAAGGCCTCCGATGAAATGCTCGCCCGCCGCGGCCACGAATGGCGGGTCCCGTAATGCCCGCCGCCATCGAAGAGATCCGCTCGGAAAAGCTCCTCAAGGACCTCGCCAACGTCTGGAAAGAGCTCAGCCAATCGGCAACCGACTACGCCGTCGTCCGCGCCTGTGCCCTCACCCTCCTCGTCGCCACCACCAGCGACGACGAACAGGACCTGGCCGCCACCCTCGGCGACCTCATGCACAGCCATCCCAGCCGCTACGTCGTTCTCCGCCTCGTCGATAAACCCGAGCCGGAGTTCACCGCCCGCGTCTTCGCCCAGTGCCAGTTGGCCTTCGGGCGCCGCCAGCAGCTCTGCTGTGAGCAGATCGAATTCACCGCCACTCGCGACCGCATTCCGGACTTTTACGCCGTAGCTCTCGGCCTCTCCGTAGCCGACCTCCCCGTACTCCTCTGGATCCGCGACGCCCAGTTGCTGCTTAGCAAGGACTTTCACACCCTCCTGCCGCTGGCCCGTCCGCTCATCATCGACTCCGCCCAGTTCGTCGACGCCGCGACCGGCCTAAACGAACTCGCCGCTCGCCGCCGCGCTGGCTGGCGCATCAAGGACCTCGCCTGGAGCCGCCTCACCGTCTGGCGCGAAACCGTCGCCCAGATGTTCGAAACCCGCGCCTGCGGCGGCCTTCTGGGCCAGATCGATCGCGTCGAAATCAAAGGCCGCTTCGGCGCCGTCGGGACCGACGTACAGTATCTCGGCGCTTGGCTCCGCCAGCGCCTCCCCGGTGCCCAGGTTACCGCCACCGGCAGCGGCGTCCAGCGCATCCGGCTTACCGCCGGCGGCCGGCGCCTTGAAGTGAATGATGCCGGCGAAGCCCTCGTCGCCACCGGCGTCGATGGCATGGTCACTCGCGTGCCGGACCCCGTCCGCAGCGACGCCAGCCTACTGGAAGAAGAACTCAGCATACTGGGCCCCGATTCCATCTACGACGCTACCCTGGCCGCCGTCGTTCTAAGCCTGAATAAAACATGAACTTTGACACCGTACTGAGCGCCGACGCGCCGGCCGCCGCCGAAGCCTGCGGAGTTCGCATGCTTCATATCCTCCAGGAGGCAATCGCCGAACGCGATTCCGCCTCCATCGCTGTTTCCGGCGGCAATACACCCAAGCTTTTGTTCCAGTGTCTTAGTAAGTCGGATTTTGACTGGTCCCGCGTCCATCTCTTCTGGGTCGATGAACGGGCCGTCCCTCCGGGCGATCCGCAAAGTAACTACACGCTGGCCTACGATAACTGGCTAGCCCCGGTGAGTTACCCGCCCGCTAACATCTTCCGCATACAGGCCGAACTGCCTATATCGGAAGCGGCCGAAAGATACGCCGCCGCCATTCGCTCCCACTTCAAACTGGACGATGACGGGTTTCCGGTCTTTGACATCATCCAGCAGGGAATGGGAGGCGACGTCCATACCGCCAGCCTCTTCCCCGGCGAACCGCTCATCCTCGACCGCACCGGCATCGCAGCGGCCGTCTATGTCGAGAAGTTGACCGCCGCCCGTATCACCCTCTTGCCCGGAGTCCTCACCCGGGCCCGCAACACCCTCATGCTCGTCACCGGTGAGGATAAGGCGCCAGCCCTCCACACCGTCTGGAAGGGGCCGGAAAACCTGATGGAGTCGCCAGCCCAACTTACCCGGCACCACGAGGGGAAAGTAACCTGGTACCTCGACGAGGCCGCCGCCGCGGGGCTTAAGTAACACCATGCGCCGCTGGATCGCGGCCCTGGCCGCCATAGGCCTCATCGGCTGCGCCTCCAAACCAAAGGAGCCGCCGCCGCGCAAACAGGAGATCGAAGTACCGCCGCCCATCAACCGGCTGGTCTTCGGCGGAGACGTCATGCTTTCCCGCCACGTCGCCGCCCGCTTCCGTGCGGCTAACGACCCGGCCCTGCCATTCCGCAAAATCGCAAAGTTTTTCAAGGAAGCCGATCTGGCCTTCCTCAACCTCGAATCGCCGTTCTCCGATAAAGGCGCACCGCCCACTACGGGGATGGTCTTCAAGGCCCCGCCGGAGGCGATCGACGGCCTGCTCCTGGCGGGCATCGACGTCGTCTCAACTGCTAACAACCACGCCCGCGACCAGCACGAATACGGGCTCCTCTACACGCTCGACCTGCTGGACAAACACCGGATCGCCGCCGTCGGCTCCGGTCGCGACGAAGCCGCCGCCCGCCGCGGCGCTGTACTAACCGCCAACACCGTGAAGTTCGGTTTCCTGGGTTACACCTACGACCAGCGCAACGGCAACCACAAGGAGGATGATGGACGTATCAACGGCCTGGACATAGTCCGGCTCCGTGAAGATATCGCCGCAATTCGTAAGATTTCTAACATAACTGTTGTGTCCATGCACGCCGGCATCGAGTACGCCAAGGCGCCGCATGCGTCCCAGCAGCAGTTCGCCCGCGCCGCTATTGAAGCCGGAGCGACTCTGGTTATCGGCCACCATCCGCATGTTGTCCAACCCTGCGAGGAGTACCAAAACGGAGTCATCTGTTATTCGCTGGGCAACCTGGTTTTCGACCAGACCGCGCCCGGCACTAACGACGGCCTCGTCGTCGAAGCCGAGTTCAAAGGCTTCTCCCTTCGGCGTATCCGGACCCATAAGATCCGAATCGTCGATACCGTGCCCGAGTTAGTGATTAAAACGCCCTAAACAAAAAGGGGCGTTCGACCGATGAATGCGTGTGGCAAGCGGTTTGAGCCAAAAATCGGATGAAACTTCAGCATCCGGCCCAAAGCCGGTGTCGCTGGCTCGCCACATCTTCCTCCGCACAGCGTTCCCGATCGGGATCGTAGTTCTGTGCTGGTTTTCGCTCCTGGACCAGTTCGTCCGTTCGGAGTTGAATGGCCACCTGAGGTCGGAGCTTGTCGCTTGGGACGATGAACTGCAGACCGCCAATCGTAGCGGCGCCGAGCGCGCCGTCCAGACTCTGGCCCGGGCCATCCAGCCGAAGGGAGGATCCATCGCCGACCAGCTAAAGCGATTCGCTGATCCGCTCGGTGTGGATGTCGTCGCCGTCTACAACTCGGACCGAAAGCCGCTGCTGACACTACGCCGCGATGGCACCATTTTCCGCGAAACTACCGGGATACCGCTCGCTGCGGAGGGCCGGACACTCACCGAGATCGACGGTCAGTACTACATGCTCACAAGTACTATCCTCCGGGTCGACGGAAAGCCTCAAGGCTGGATCTCCGCCGGCCGGAACTGGCTCCGCGAAATGCCGCTCAGCCATCGGGGGTATGCCCTCACCAAACAGGGCAAGGTAGTGGAGACCGCGGGCCTCCAGGGTCAGGCCAGCCTGAAGCCCGGCGATGAAGTGAATCAGGCCAGTTCCCTCCTGGTTCGATCCACGGCCGCCGGCAACGGCGACGGCCTGGCCATCTACATCGTCCGGTCCCCCGAACTGCTGGCAAACCCTCTCCTTGCCGGGTCCCGTCTGGTGACGCTCGTCGGAGCGATCCTCAGTATCCTCGGGGCGCTGACGATCGCCCTGTTCACCGGACGCGCCGTCTCCCGGCCGCTCCGCAACATCACCGAGTCCTGCCTCCTGGCACAGGCGGCGGGCACGCCGTCGGAGATCCAATTGCCCTACAGCCGGATCGACGAGGTCAACAACCTGGGCCAAACTCTTCAGGCCGCCGTCCGCTCCATCGACGCCGGCCAACACAAGCTCACCCAGGCCTACTTCCAGTTCATGGGGGCTATCGTGGCCCTGCTCGACGCCCGCGACACCTATACGGCCGGTCACAGCCACCGAGTCTCGGCTTACTCCGAAGCGCTGGCCCGTGACTTCGGCCTCCCGCAGGACCAGATCGAGGACATCCGGGTCGGGGCGCTGCTCCACGACATCGGAAAGATCGGGGTTCCCGACGAGGTCCTCCGCAAACACGACCGGCTGACCAAGGAGGAATTCGAACTGATGAAGCAGCACCCCACCATCGGCCGCAAGGTCCTCGAGCAGGTCGGCCAGTTCGAGAAGTACCTGGACGCCGTCGAACTCCACCACGAGAACCTGGACGGAACCGGCTACCCGAGAGGGCTGCGCGGGGAACAGATCCCGATATCGGCCCGGATCGTCAAAGTGGCCGATGTCTACGATGCCTTGAGCACCGACCGCCCGTACCGGAAGAAGATGACCGCCGAGGAGGTGCGCGGCATCCTCCGCGAGGGCGCCGGAAAGCACTTCGACCGGTTCCTGGTGGAGATCTTCCTGACCCGGACCATCCCCAGCATCGAGCAGCGGTCAGGGCTTAACCAGCTCTATGTGGCGGTCGGCGAGAGCATCGGGGATATCAGTCTGAAGAAGGCGATCGGCGCCTGAGTAAGTAGCCCCCGGCAAAGCCGCATAAGCGCTAACGTGTTTGAGAGAATATTTGCTCCTGCGATTTGCGCTTTCGGGGAGATTCGGCTAGACCTTTGGCGATCTGGTCCCAGTTGGCCAGCATCTCGCCCAGAGG